>Ga0308169_10000187_pt1 | contig 115972 bp, 86 predicted proteins | sample PhyBR1_2_FD_202139 | JGI IMG/M metagenome (GOLD analysis project Ga0308169, IMG submission 202139) | Phyllosphere microbial communities from UC Gill Tract Community Farm, Albany, California, United States - DLSLSB.R1 | ecosystem: Host-associated > Plants > Phyllosphere > Unclassified | place...
GGACGCCAATCTTAAAGCTCAGTTGAAGTCATACCTGGAACGGGTCACCCAGCCGATCGAGATCGTCGCCTCCCTCGACGACGGCGCGAAATCCCAGGAAATGCTCGCTCTTTTGCAGGACGTCGTCAGCCTGACGACGCTGATTACTTTGAAAACCGATGGTGATGATGCGCGCAGGCCATCGTTCTCCATCAACCGCCCGGGTGCCGACATCAGCCTGCGTTTTGCCGGCATCCCCATGGGCCATGAATTCACTTCGCTGGTGCTGGCTCTGCTGCAAGTTGGTGGCCACCCGTCGAAGGCCAGTGTCGAAGTGATTGAACAGATCCGCGCCCTTAAAGGCGAGTTCAGCTTCGAGACATACTTCTCGCTGTCGTGCCAGAACTGCCCGGACGTGGTCCAGGCCCTGAACCTGATGGCGGTACTGAACCCCAATATCCGTCACGTGGCCATCGACGGCGCGCTGTTCCAGGCCGAAGTCGACGAACGCCAGATCATGGCGGTGCCCAGTGTCTACTTGAATGGGGTGAACTTCGGCCAGGGCCGCATGGGCCTGGAGGAAATTCTGGCCAAGCTCGACACCAGCGGGCTTGAAAAAGCCGCCGAGAAAATCAGTGCCAAAGAGGCGTTCGATGTATTGGTTGTCGGCGGCGGCCCAGCCGGTTCCTCGGCGGCCATCTACGCAGCCCGTAAAGGTATCCGCACCGGTGTAGCGGCTGAACGTTTTGGTGGCCAGGTGCTGGACACCATGTCCATCGAGAACTTCATCTCGGTACAGGAAACCGAAGGGCCGAAACTGGCCAGTGCGTTGGAAGCGCATGTGCGTCAGTACGACGTGGACATCATGAACCTGCAGCGCGCCAGCAGCCTGGTGCCGGCGAAAAATGCCGGTGAGTTGCATGAGATTCGCTTCGAAAGCGGTGCGACCCTCAAGTCCAAGACCGTTATTCTGGCCACTGGCGCCCGCTGGAGAGAGATGGGTGTGCCGGGCGAGCAGGAATACAAGGCCAAGGGCGTGTGCTTCTGCCCGCACTGCGATGGGCCGCTGTTCAAGGGCAAGCGCGTTGCGGTGATCGGCGGCGGTAACTCCGGTGTGGAGGCGGCTATTGATCTGGCCGGGATCGTCAACCACGTCACGCTGCTTGAGTTCGACAGCAAGTTGCGCGCCGATGCGGTGCTGCAGCGCAAGCTGTACAGCTTGCCGAACGTGGATGTGATTACCAGCGCGCTGACCAGCGAAGTCAAAGGCGATGGTCAGAAAGTCACCGGCCTTGCCTACAAGGACCGCGACAGTGGTGAGTTCAAGACTATCGACCTGGAAGGTATCTTCGTGCAGATCGGTTTGTTGCCCAACACCGACTGGCTCAAAGGCACGGTGGAGCTGACGCCTCGCGGCGAGATCATCGTGGATGCCCGTGGCGAGACTTCACTGCCCGGTGTATTTGCGGCCGGTGACGTCACTACCGTGCCCTACAAGCAGATCGTTATTGCGGTAGGCGAGGGTGCCAAGGCCTCCCTGAGTGCATTCGATCACTTGATTCGCACATCAGCCCCGGCATAAGTGACAGGCGAAAAACCCAAAAAGCCCCATGAGTGATCATGGGGCTTTTTTATTCCTGCGTACTGCGCGAGACGCGCCGCGTGTTACATCGGCGCCGGCTGGATGATCTCGACCCAGTAACCATCCGGGTCCTTGATGAAGGCCAGGCTCTTCATGCGGCCATCCGTCAGGCGCTTCTGGAAATCGCAGCCCAGCGCTTCGAAACGCTCGCACGCAGCGACGATATCCGGTACCGAAATACAGATATGGCCAAAGCCACGCGGATCGGTATTGCCGTTGTGATAGGCAAAGTCGGCGTCGTTTTCGGTGCCGTGGTTATGGGTCAGCTCAAGGATGCCCGGAATCGATTTCATCCACTGGGTGCGCTCGGCGGCGTCGGCCGGGATTTGGGCCTTGTCTACCAGGGCGAGGAAATACAGGCTGAATTCGGCTTCCGGGAAGTCGCGTTTTTCAACCAGGGAGAAACCCAGCACGCGCGTGTAGAAGTCCAGCGATTTGGTGATGTCCTTGACCCGCAACATGGTGTGGTTAAACACAAAGTTTGCAGTGGCGGTGTCAGGTTGGGCAGTGACGCCCGGGAAGGTGTTCAGTTCGTGCAGGCTCATGGGCCCTCCAGAAAAAATGGGGCAAAGCGGTCCCTTGGCGTGCGGCAAGCATCCGTGCTGCCGGCTCATGATACGCAAGGCCCGCCTGCCGCGCCAAATGAAAAAACGCACGCGGCCCTTGCGAGCGGCGGGTCTGGGGCCGCAAACTTTGCGGCTTGAACCCTGGGCGTTTTTCATAATGATCGAGTTTCGTAAATCGCTGTTGAGTACATTGTGCCTGATGCTGGGGAGCTCGTTCGTACTGGCGGCCGACCCGGAAATTCATTGGCCCAGCGGCTGGCAGGTCGAAGAGGTCATACCTGATGACGAGGTCCCCGCGAAGGCTCAAGCAGTGTCTCGCCAGCGCGCGATCAAAAATGATGAAAACGGCGCAACCCTGATGGTCATGGAGTTGACCGGCACGCCAATTGAACCCGGGCATAAAGTTAATCTTTCAGGCGTGTTACTGGAAATGCGCAAATCGATTCAGAAAGATTTCGCCCGGGGCGGTTATCAAAGCGTGTGCAGCAAGATGCATCCTACGACACTGAGTCGCCTTGAAGCGTTGGAGACTACTTGCGTGATAACCGAAAACGGACGGCACGTGTTGTCACAAACATTAGTCGGCGCGGTGGATACGGATAAGGCCTATGTATTTTCTTACGCGGGCCAGGCGCAAGCCTACGAGGCAAGCAAGGACGAAGTCAGTTCGGTGCGTAACAGCCTGAAACTTTGAATCGGCCCATTTTAATGGTTTTGAACAAAATGAACGGCTGGTTAAGTTCGCTTTCGAACCGTCAACTGCAAAAAAGCCCCGCATGTGCGGGGCTTTTTTTAGTGCGGGGTGATTAGCCGCGCAGCCAGGAATCTACCGTGGCAGCGCCGTACTCTTCTTTCCACGCTTTCAGGCCGCGGTGGTTGCCGCCTTTGGTCTCGATCAGCTCACCGGTATGCGGGTTGTGGTAAACCTTGACGACCCGTGCACGGCGCTGCTTTGGCGCTGCGGCGATGGTTGCACCCGCCTTGCGCGGGGCTGGATCAAGAATGGCGATGATATCGCGCAGACTTTTGCCGTAGCTGTCCATCAGCTTTTTGAGCTTTTCTTCGAATTCGATTTCTTTCTTCAAGCCTGCGTCGTTCTTCAAGGATTCCAGCTGGGCCAGCTGCTCTTGAAGGGCTTTTTCTGCTGCGCGAAATTCGGCGAGTCTGGACAAAATCTGTACTCCAATAGTGTAGTGGCTGATATCAACTGCAGACAAAGCTATAAGCCAGGAACGTTAACACGGCGTCAACGAAGAAGACCCTTCTGCGAGTTCTGCACAGGCAGAAAAATTGTAGTAGTTAATCCCTCTGGAGTAAATCATGTCTTCTGTCCAAATAACAATCTTTCATCGGTTGCCTAACGATTTAATGAACTCATCGCAGGGTAGCGGCTTGCCGAACAGGTAACCTTGTAAGAAATCCACACCTTGGGCGACGAGGTATTCACACTGTTCTGCTGTTTCCACGCCTTCGGCGACAATGCCAAGGTCAAGCTTGGCTGACAGTTCTATGATGCTGTCCAGAATATGCCGTGACAGTGCATCCACACCAATCATGGCGACAAAACTCTGATCAATCTTCAAGTAGTCGACATTGAAGTTGCGCAAGTAACCGAGGCTGGAATGGCCGGTGCCGAAGTCATCGATCGCGATCATTACCCCCAACTGATGCAGGGCGTCAAACAGGCTGCGGGTGGTCTCGGTGGGCTCGATCAGTTCGCGTTCGGTCAGCTCCAGTACCAGGGTGACCTGGCCGGGCGGGAAGGCCGCGAGAAACTCCTGGCAATCGTTCACCAGTTCGAGGTCCTGGCAATGCCGCGCGGTAATGTTCACGCCAATATGAAACCCGGGGTTGAAGCGTTCGGCATGGGGCGCGAGTTGCGCGGCGGTCTGGCGCAGCAGGGCGCGGGTCATCGGCACGATGAGGCCGGAGTCTTCGGCCAGGGGAATAAACAGGTCTGGCCGCACCAGCCCCTCTTTGGGATGTTTCCAGCGCATCAGCACTTCGCAACCGGCCCACTGACGCGTATCACCACGCACCACGGGTTGGAAATACGGGATAAATTCGTTGGCGCTTAATGCACGTTGCAGTTCCTGGGTGGGGGCCGACGAGCGTTTTTGCAACCAATGGGCGAGGATGCCAGCCAGCGCACCGAAGAACGCCACAAGGCTGAATAACGCGGGATAACGGGCCTGCATATAACGCCAGGTTTCTCCCTCCGGCATCCCGGCCTCGACGCTGTAGTGATAGCGTTCGGACGCCAGATGATGATGGGCCACGGCAAATACCGGCACGGCATCGTCGTGCACTTTGCCATCGGCATCCAGCCAATTGGGCCCGACTTGCAGCACCAGGTGGGCGTAACGACTGATCAGGCGCAAGGCATTAGTGAGGTGGTAGCTGTCAATCGAGGCAAATGCGCCTTGATCCCCCTCCACCAGACGGTAAACCAGCAACGCGGTATCTGGCGTAACAGGGTTGCCATTCATCAACCACAACCGGCCATCCACATAGTCGTCCGGGTTGACCGGCGATTGGTAGTCGCCGCCGAACAGCGAGCTGCAATAAATGTTTTTCTGCCAGGACAACGTCGTGGCGCGTACAAACGGCCTGCGGGTGACCTGTTCGCGCAGCGCCAGTTTCGCCGCGTTATCACAGGGTTTACCCGCCAATGGCAGCAAATCCCGGGCGGCGAGGGCGGTATTGTCGAGCATCAAATCGAACTGGCGTACTGCTTCCTGAGCCGTTTGTGTGGTGCTTTGTTCAAGTGTGCGTTCAGCCTGCCAGTAAAGAATCGCGCCCCCCAGCAGAACCGGGAGCAGGCCACAGGTTGCGCTGATGACATAACGTGTGGCTCGGCCTCGGGGGCCTTTGGAGGTCAGGGGCATAAGGGCAGTCAATCTACGCAAAAAGAAAGGTATGTGCCGATGATAGATGGCATTGCGCAGGTGCGCTTGGTGCCTGCTATTGATTCTTGGCTGCGAAATGGCAGGGGGGGCCTGTTCACATTTGTCCCGGGAGCTGAACCAGCCCTTGGGCCGTGTGCAACAAACCCCTTGCACGAAGCAGGGCAATGGGGATTTGATAAGAGTACGGACAAACCTGTTTACGCTGTGTAGAATCGGTTTACGCATACAAGAATATGGACTTGCGCTCACGCAAGCCTCGGCCGTCAGAGACTGATGACACCATGAAGCTACTCGGCTCCCCCCTCATCTTTGGTGACTTCCTCGCCCGCAGCGTGCGAGGTCTTTCCTGTGCGCCACCCTCGAACCTCATCCTTGCTCGCAACTGATCAATTGCTATCTACAAGAATGATGAGGCATCGAAATGACCGACCAATATGAAAACCCAATGGGCCTGATGGGCTTTGAATTTATCGAATTCGCTTCGCCGACGCCTGGCACACTGGAGCCGATCTTCCAGATCATGGGCTTCACCAAGGTGGCGACCCACCGTTCCAAGGACGTGCACCTGTATCGCCAGGGCGAGATCAACCTGATCCTCAACAATGAACCCGGCAGTCTTGCCGCCTACTTCGCGGCCGAACATGGGCCGTCGGTGTGCGGCATGGCATTTCGCGTCAAGGACTCGCAAAAAGCCTACAACCGGGCTCTGGAACTGGGCGCCCAGCCGATTCATATTGAAACCGGGCCGATGGAGCTGAACCTGCCGGCGATCAAAGGCATCGGCGGTTCGCCGCTGTACCTGATCGACCGCTTCGGCGAAGGTAACTCGATCTATGACATCGATTTCGTCTATCTCGAAGGCGTTGATCGCAATCCGGTAGGCGCCGGCCTCAAGGTCATCGACCACCTGACCCATAACGTCTATCGCGGACGCATGATCTACTGGGCCAACTTCTACGAAAAACTGTTCAACTTCCGCGAAGCGCGCTATTTCGACATCAAGGGCGAATACACCGGCCTGACCTCCAAGGCCATGAGCGCACCCGATGGCAAGATCCGCATCCCGTTGAACGAAGAGTCGTCCAAGGGCGCCGGGCAGATCGAAGAGTTCCTGATGCAGTTCAATGGCGAAGGCATTCAACACGTGGCGTTCCTCACCGACGACCTGGTCAAAACCTGGGACGCATTGAAGAAGATCGGCATGCGTTTTATGACCGCACCGCCAGACACTTACTACGAAATGCTGGAAGGCCGCCTGCCGAATCACGGCGAGCCGGTAGACCAGTTGCAATCACGCGGCATCTTGCTGGATGGCTCCTCGGTTGCAGGCGATAAGCGCCTGCTGTTGCAGATCTTCTCGGAAACCCTGATGGGGCCGGTGTTCTTCGAATTCATCCAGCGCAAGGGCGACGACGGATTTGGCGAAGGCAATTTCAAGGCGCTGTTCGAGTCGATTGAGCGCGACCAGGTACGTCGTGGTGTACTGACTGCCGAGTAATTCAATGGATAACGAAAAAACCCGGTTTTTACCGGGTTTTTTTGTGTCGGTTATATCGGGTTGCAATTGCCGGGCGGTGGAATAGGAACAGATGTTTCTTCAAATATCACACAGAGGCGAGGAGCGCAGAAAAACCTGCGTGTCCATTACTAAAAGGTCCGCTTATGAATGTGAATTCTCCTACCCCTCAACGCCCGATTGAGCCCACCCTACCAGCGGAACAGGCCGCACCAGTTCGCTATGTGCGTTCATCCGATGATGCAGACCCGGTCAATAAGGCGCGTAAGAAGTTTCTGGATGATGGCGAAAGTCAGTTCCTGGGCGACACCCTCAGTGCCGAGGGTTATCAGTTGATGAAGGCTGTGGTCTCACCCAACAAACCGGGTGCGCCTGGGGTGCAGGTCTCGACATTCGCGGTTGATGGCGCTCAGTCCAATGACATGATGGTGATCAAGCGGGTGCCGCCTACCGAAGATGGGCCTAATCTCGTGCTGTATATGCCGGAAGATGACGTCACCTCGTTTCATGAGTTCAAGAATGCAGAGGAAATGACGGCCTGGCTCAAGGACGTAGCCAATGACCCGACTGAGCGAAAGCGATTTACCCAGCATTTTTCCAATCCTGAAGCACCCAAACAGCAGGAGCGGGTCAACAAGCAGTTCGGCAAGTTCGCGGCTGGCGATATTAATGCGGTCGTGGGTAGTTTCGGCTATGAGCGGGGGGATATTTTCGAGCGGTTGAACAAAGACGCTTCGGTCCCACCCGCCCAGGTCGACGGGCTGGTGCGAACGCAGCTCTATAAACTGGAACCAGATGGCAAGGCGTTTTATGTCGGGTATCGGGCAGATGGTGATGCCATCGTTTATAGCTACGACGCTTATGGAAACTTGCAAGGCGGCGGCCAAAAAAAGGACGCCAAGGCGAGGAGATTTTATTTCGTCCAAAACGGGTTGAACCAAAACAAACCGCTTGAACCCATGACCCCCAATGAGTTCCGCAAGAAAATAACCAGTGTCTCCCTGGACAACGTGCGCGCTAATGACCTAAGGGGTCTTTACGACGAGTTCCTGAAGCAACTCAGAAGTCCTGGGCATGGCCTCGCCACCGCGTTGAAAGCGCTGGGTGTTCCTGACAACGTGGCGAATTCCATCGAAACCATCCTGAAAGACCCCATCAAAGGAACACTGCTTGAATTGAATCACGACAATCGTGTCGGCAAGGTGTTTGGTGTTGATAAGGCAGAGATGGATGCCAACTTGGAAAGGGTGGGCAGTCAAATCCAGAGCAACATCTCCCATTACGGTAAGTGGCGGGAAAGGTTGGAGAACACAGCCGACGTTATTGAACAAAGCGTAGGCACGCCTGAATTACCGACGACCGAAGTCAGGACCTGACTCGACAAAGGGGAATGGATACCCCCACGCCATTGCGCCACTTCCATCCAGCCACTCAAGTCCGGCGCTGACGCACCAAATGCTTGAACCCTTCATACACCAACACCATCACGGCCAGCCAGATCGGAATATAAGTCAGCCACTGTCCGCCCTCGATCCCTTCGCCCAACAGCAGCGCTACTCCCAGCAGCAATACCGGTTCCACATAGCTCAGCAGCCCGAACAGGCTGAAGGCCAGCAAGCGACTGGCAATGATATAGCTCACCAGTGCCGAAGCGCTGATCAAGCCCAGCATCGGAATCAACCCGTATAGCTTGGGATGCACATCGAGCACCGCAAAACCCTGTTCGCCGCTCTGCACAAACCACCAGGCCACCGGCAGCATCAACGCCATATCCAGCCACAGCCCGCCCAAATGGTCGGTGCTCAGGTATTTGCGCACCACGAAATACACCGGGTAGCCGATGATCACCACCAGCGTTGCCCAGGAAAAGCCACCGGCCTGATACAACTCGTTCAGGACGCCCAGCGCGGCAAACACCACGGCGATCTGCTGCAACCGTGACAACTGCTCGCCGTAGACCAGGCGCCCGGTGAGCACCATGGTCAGCGGCAGCAGGAAGTACCCCACGGACACGTCCAGGCTGCGCCCATTCAGCGGCGCCCACATAAACAGCCACAACTGCACGCCGAGCAAGGCAGAAGACACCAGCACCCCGGCGATCAGGCGCGGCCTGGCTGCGAGCAAGCGCAACAGTTCCCACACCCGCCGCCATTCGCCGCTGACGATCATGAACACCGTCATGCACGGCACTGTAAGCAACATGCGCCAGCCGAAAATCTCCAGACCACTCAACGGTGTAAGCAGTGACGTGAAGTAATACATAACGGCAAACAACACCGAGGCCAAGACCGATAACACCACACCTTTAGACACACTGCCCTCGCGAAAGCCGATTCATATCCAGTTCCAGGAGGGGAGTATGGCGGTTTTTGCTAGAAATAGAATGTGGGCGGGAGCTTGCTCCCACCCACATTTTAATCTCCATGCTATCAGGCAGATTTCAGCCCGCTCGCAACGCCACTCGACCGGAAACAAAATGGCCGACGTCGTTAAACCCCGGAGTGGACGAGTGCCCAGGCGTGACCAGCGAATCAATGAAGGCCTCATCCTCAGGCGTGATGTTTACATCCAGCGCGCGAGTGTAGGCATCCCACTGCGCCTCGGTACGGGGGCCCACAATCGCCGAACTCACTGCCGCGTTGTTCAGCACCCAGGCAATTGCGAACTCTACAATCCCCACGCCACGCCCCTGGGTGTATTGCTGGATCAGCTGGGCGATGCGTAGCGACTCCACCCGCCATTCGGTTTCCAGGATGCGCTTGTCCTGGCGTGCGGCACGGCTGCCTGGCTCGGGTGTGACGTCAGGTGTGTACTTGCCGCTGAGCACCCCACGTGCCAGCGGGCTGTAAGGCACTACACCCAAACCATAGGCTGCCGCCGCTGTGATTTGCTCGACTTCGGCCTGGCGGTTGACGATGTTATACAGCGGCTGGCTGATAATGGGTTTATCTACCCCCAGGCGCTCGGCCACGCGAATCACTTCGGCGATGCGCCAACCGCGATAATTGGACAGGCCCCAGTAGCGGATCTTGCCTTGGCGGATCAGGTCGCCAATGGCCGATACGGTCACCTCCAGAGGCGTGTCGTGATCTTCACGGTGCAGGTAGTAGATGTCCAGGTAGTCGGTATCCAGGCGCGCAAGGCTGGCTTCCAATGCATTGAAGATGCGCTTGCGGTTCAACCCGCTGCGGTTGGGTAAACCATCGGCGGGACCGAAGCCGACCTTGGTGGCCAGTACCCAATCCTGGCGATTGCGCGCAATGGCTTCGCCAACGATCTCTTCGGAGCGCCCGCCGGTGTAAACGTCGGCGGTGTCGATAAAATTGATGCCCTGGTCCCAGGCCTTGTCGATGATACGCAACGAGTCTTCGGTGCTGGTTTGTTCGCCAAACATCATGGTGCCGAGCGTCAGCGTGCTGACCTTCAACCCGGACTGGCCCAATGTGCGGTAAATCATGCAAAGCTCCTCATGGCAGGCAAATGTGAGTCATGCAATACCAGACCCGGCTGCTCTGGAACAAGCCCTGGGCGGATTTCTTCATCCGCGCAGCAATGTCTGGCAGCGTGCCTGTAAAAAACGATGCAGCACTTTCACCCGCTCCGACACTTGCAGGCGGTGAGGGCACATCAGGTTGAACGGCGTGGGTTCGCCTTGCCAGTCGGCAAGCAGCGGCACCAGCCGCCCGGCCTGGATGTCCCGGGCCACATCCAGGCTGGCTTTATAGGCAATGCCATGGCCGGCCAGCGCCCAGCGCCGAACGATTTCGCCGTCATCGCTGAGGTAGTCGCCGCTGACTTCGACCTCCTGCAGCAGTGTGCCCTGGCGGAAATACCAGGTGCTATTGGCCAGCCCGCGGCGCATGTAGCGCAGCGTACTGTGCTGCGCCAAATCTGCAGGTACCTGCGGTGCGCCGTAGCGCGCCAGGTAGTCGGGGCTGGCGCAGACGATGCGCTGGTGGTCGGGCACCACCGGCAGCGCCACCAGGCTGGAATCCCTCGGCACGCCAAAGCGCAGGGCTATATCGACGGTGTCGCGAAACAAATCGGCATTGCTGTCGTTGAGTAACAATTGCAGGCGGATGTTCGGATGTTCGAGCTTGAACTCATCCAACCAGCCCAGCAGCACATTGCGGCCAAAGTCCGAGGGAGCGGCCAATTGCAATAAACCACTGAGGCTTTGGCCTTGTTGCTTGATGGCATGTTCGCCTTCGGACAGGGCTTCGAGCGCCACTCGCACGCTGTCCAGATAACGCCGGCCCTCTTCAGTCAGGCGCATGCTGCGGGTGGAGCGGGCAAGCAGGCGAATGCCGAGCCTGGTTTCAAGGCGCTTGAGGGCAATACTGGCTGCTGCCGGGGTTAGGCCGAGGCTACGGGCGGCGGCCGTCAGGCTACCGGTGTCGGCGCTACGTACAAAGACCTCAAGGTCGAGAATCGAGCCCATTAATAAAAATCCTTTAAAGATCTTGTCGTTTTACCCGGATTTTTCGCCGATTGCCAAGCTGGGAAGATGAAGGCTCACTTTCTTGTGCAGGTAGTTTCCTCATGATTTCTTCTCTGAGCGGTAAAACCGTCATCGTGATTGGTGGCAGCAGCGGTATCGGCGCGGCAGTGGCCCAGGCGGCCATCGCTCGCGGCGCGCACGTGGTCGTGGCCGGACGCCGTTTGGCGTCAAGTTCCGCCAACGGCCTGCGCAGCGAGCCGGTGGACGTCACTGACAGCGCCTCCTTGCAGCGACTGTTCGAGACCGTAGGGCGCTTTGATCATCTGGTCTATACCTCGGGGCCTTCGGTGCGGGCCATGCCCTTGAGTGAAACCAACCTGGATGAAGCCCGGGACAACTTCGATGTGAAGCTCTGGGGCGCGCTGCGTGCGATTCAACAAGCGCTGCCGTTCCTGAATGAACACGGCAGCATCAGCCTGACGTCCGGTCAGTTGGGGCGCAAGCTGGCACCAGGGCAGTTCATCAAGACCGGCATCAACGCTGCGACCGAAGCATTGGGCAAGCAACTGGCCAAGGAACTGGCGCCACGTCGGGTCAATGTGATCAGCCCGGGCGTGATTGACACCCCGGCGTATGCCGGGTTGGCTGAGGATCAGCGTTTGGCGATGTATGCCAAGGCTGGCGGGGCGTTGCCGGTTGGCCGGGTAGGGCGGGCTGAGGACGTGGCGGCGGGGTATGTGCTGGCCATGGAGAACGGCTTTATAACGGGGAGCATCATCGACATCGACGGCGGCGGGCAGCTGTAACCGCCCACCGCCGGTGCCGTTTGGTTAATGACGGGCTTTGTCCAGCGTAAACGTCCCTGTGGCAGTAAACTCAGGCTCGTCATTTTTTCGAAAGGAACAGGTGAACTTACCCGAACCATGCTCGTCGGTGACTTCTTCGTTCAGTGTCAGCAACCCAGCATGGGCTGTCACCGTCCCATAAGTGTTGAGTCGTTGAAATTGAACGCGGACGTCATTGTTGCCGGCCAAGTCATGGATCAATCCCTTCGCGTCGTTATAGACCACGATGGCAAAAATATTCCGAGTCCGCGGCAAGCCGTCATCGTAATAGTCGCCCATGAAGATTCGGCGATCCGGGCGGTGCCCCCCGAAATCTGAGCTATCAATCCGCAGGTCGGTTTTGAAAGAGTAAAAACCCGATAGCGGCCCACCCTCGAAAGTCAGGTCCAGTTCACCCTTGGCCGGATACTGGGCGCTGTGAACCATTGACACGCCTGTCAGGTCGACGACACCTTTTGTCAGCGTTATTTGTTTATCGCTACCAAACTGCGCTCTACCCGAGAAAGACGCCTGCATCCGTTCACCGTTGAATGACACTGTTATCTCCCCGGCAGTTGCCCAATAGGGAGAAATACCGGAGTTTTCATGCGCAGAAAAGAGCAACCTGGCGTGCCCATCGGCAAAGCTATAGCTGTGTTGGGTTCCGTTACTCGGTAGTTCAGCGGGAAGATAAATATCAATGCCAAAAAAACGGTTGGGCTCTGGCGAGATCTGTTTTGTCGCCACCAAGTGCCATATTCCATTGGGCTCCTGGTACATATCCATTTTATCTGCGTCACCCTGGAAGGTCAGGTTGTGCTCGCCTGCTACTGTGACTTCTAACGTACCTTGAGTGCCCTGCGCTGTTTTACTGATCATCTCGATAGCCCTTCCAGAAGTGAAATGAATTCACCAGGAAGGCTAAATGCGATCCAGGAATTTGAATACTGTCAAAAGTGACAGGTATAAAAAGCAAGCCTTTAATTCCATTCAAGGCACCGTGTGCCGACGCAAACACCCTCACGCCTTCCAAGAGCATCTGCGCCGTCCCGTGCAGGTTAAACCTTGAGCGCACGCGTCATGCGCAAAGCCAACACACTCCCACCCACAATCACCGCCGCCAGCAGGTACAACGCCACATCCGTGGACCCAGTGGCATCCTTCACAAACCCCACGATATACGGGCTGAGAAACCCCGCCATCTGCCCCATGGAGTTGATCAACGCCAAGCCACCCGCTGCGGCACCGGCACTGAGCATGGCGGTGGGCACCGGCCAGAACATCGGCAGTCCGGTCAGGGCGCCCATGGTAGCGATGGTCAGGCCGAGAATGGCAATGGCGGGCGTGGTGGCGAAGTTCACTGCGATCAGCAGTCCGATGGCGCCCATCAGCATCGGTACCACCAAATGCCAGCGGCGTTCCTTGCGCAAGTCGGCGGAGCGGCCCACCAGCAGCATGAACACCGCCGCCAGCAAATAGGGGATCGCGCTGAGCCAGCCAATCACCAGGTTGTCGCTGAAGCCCAGGTTCTTGATGATCGACGGTAGCCAGAAGTTGATGGCGTACACGCCGCTCTGGATGCAGAAGTAGATCAGGCCGAATGCCCAGATCGCCGGGTTCTTGAAAACTTCGGCCAGCGAATCGCTGGTGGTTGCGGGCTTGTTCGCCAGGTCCGTGGCCTGGTCGGCTTCCAACACTGCGCGTTCATGGGGCTTGAGCCACTTGGCATTGGCGAAGCTGTCACTGAGCAGGAAGTAGGCGAGGGCACCGAGGATCACAGTCGGGATGCCTTGCAGCAGGAACATCCACTGCCAGCCGGCCAACCCGCCTTGGCCGGCGGCGAAGTGGTTGAGAATCCAGCCGGAAAACGGGCTGCCGAGCAAGCCGGACACCGGAATGGCCGACATGAACAGCGCCATGATCCGCCCACGGCGGAAGGTCGGGAACCACTGCGAAAGGTACAACACCACCCCGGGAAAGAAGCCGGCTTCAGCGGCACCGGTAAACAGGCGCAAAGTGTAGAAATGCGTGGGCGTAGTCACGAACAGTAAACACGTGGAGAGCGTGCCCCACACGATCATCATCAACGCGATCCAGCGCCGTGGGCCGAACCGGGTGAGTGCCAGATTGCTCGGCACGCCGCACAGCACGTAGCCGATAAAGAAAATTCCGGCGCCCAGGCCGTACACGGTTTCGCTGAACTTCAACGCATCGAGCATCTGCAACTTGGCAAAGCCAACGTTGACCCGGTCTAGGTAGTTGAACAGGTAGCAGATAAAGATGAAGGGGATCAGGCGCAGGGTAATACGCTTGTAGATGGCGTTTTTATCGTCATCGCTGGCCAGTGCGGCAGTAGCGCTCTGTGACATGGGGATTCTCTCTTTATTATGATTTTTCGCGGCGCGAGGGTAACGTTGACCGCCCCAACAGTCTCGGCGACGTGATGGGCGACTGTCTTTGTGCCGGCGCACAGCGAAGCCAGCTTTGCGCTGTGCCGGTGAACAACCCGACTTTTCAGGAAATTAGCCCCATGTTCGAGCTGGATCATGACTTGGCGCAGGAGATTGTCGATCGCACCATGGCAATCCTGCCGTATAACGTCAACGTCATGGACAGCCAGGGCCTGATCCTCGGCAGCGGCGAACCGGAGCGTATCAATACCCGTCACGAAGGGGCGCAGCTGGTCCTGGCCAATGGCCGGGTGGTGGAAATCGACGGGCAGACCGCCAAGCATCTCAAGGGCGTGCAACCGGGCATCAACCTGCCGCTTATGCATGATCAGCGCCTGATCGGCGTGCTGGGCATTACTGGCGAACCCGCTGGCCTGCGCACCTATGCCGAACTGGTGCGCATGACGGCTGAAATGTTGGTCAGCCACCGCCATCAGCAAGCCGAGCAGCAATGGCGACGCCAGCGTTGTGATGATTTGCTGGCCTTGCTGCTGGCCGACAATGGTGACTCCCCCCGCCTGGTGGACGAAGCCCGGCAACTGGGGCTCAAACCGCATCTGGCGCGCACGCCATACCTGTTCGAACTGGACCCGGGCCAATCGGCAGAAGCCTTGAGTGCCTGGCTCACCAGCCGCTATCCCGACAGTTGGTGCGTCAGCCCTGCGCAGTTCTCCCTGCTGTGGTGCCGGCCTGCCGCTGTGCAGGTCGATAATCCGCGTTTGCTGGAAAAGCTCGACGGCCTGGGTTGGAATATCCTGCGTGTTGCGGTTGGCGGGCAAGCGGATGGCTTGCCAGGGCTGCGTCGCTGCTACCGCCGTGTCGGTGATCTGCTTGCCTATGGCCGCGATCTCCTGCCGCAAACACGCCTGTTGACCCTCACCCGTTATCGTCTGCCGGTCATGCTCTGGCGTCATCGCAACGACGACGCCCTGGACGAGTTGCTCAACCCATTGCGCAAGGTGCTGGCCAAGGACAGCAACGGGCAACTGCTGGCCACCTTGCGCAGTTGGTGCGAGCACGACGGGCAAAGCCAGGCGTGTGCCGATGCCCTGGGCATCCACCGCAACAGCTTGCGTTACCGCATGGAGCGTATTGCCGAGCTCAGCGGCGTCGACCCGCTGACCCTCGACGGTATGCTTGCCTTGTACCTGGGCGTGCAGTTGTTGCCTCACCCCCTGTAGGAGCGAGCTTGCTCGCGAAAAACTCAAGGACACCGCGTATATCCAGAGTGGGCGCGTTATCGTTGACGGTCTTCGCGAGCACGCTCGCTCCTGCAAAGGCCAGGCGGCAGGCTTTGTAGAAATGACCAACAAACCCCATCTGCACTTGTGCATCGGACCGGCGTCATTGCCCAGGCCAACTGGCAGCATGGGCATTATAAAAACCGGAGAAAGCCCATCATGAAGATCATCATCGCCCCCGACTCGTTCAAGGACAGCCTCAGTGCCGCAGGCACGGCCCAGGCCATTGCCGAAGGGTTGGCCCAGGTCTGGCCGGATGCGCAGTTGGTCGAATACCCGATGGCCGATGGCGGTGAGGGCACGGTGGATGCGGTACTTGCCGCGTGCAATGGCCAGTTGCGCCGGCAAACTGTGCGAGGCCCACTGGGGGACGAAGTCGAGGCACGTTGGGGGTGGTTGGCCGACAGCTATACCGCGATTATCGAGATGGCCGAGGCCAGTGGTTTGCAACTGGTTGCGCCGGGCCAGCGCGACGCGTGTTCGACGACAACATATGGCACCGGGGAGTTGATCTGCGCCGCCCTGAATGCGGGGGCGCAGCGCATTATCCTGGCGATTGGCGGCAGTGCTACCAACGATGGCGGGGCTGGTGCGATGCAGGCTCTGGGTGTGCAACTTTTTGACGCAGAAAGTCAGCCGCTGTCCCCGGGTGGGCTGGCGTTGGCGCGCCTGGCGCGTATCAGCCTTGAAACGCTCGATCCGCGCTTGGCGCAGGTGCGCTTTGAGATCGCTGCCGACGTCAATAACCCCCTGTGCGGTCCTCACGGCGCCTCAGCAATTTTCGGCCCGCAGAAAGGTGCGAGTCCCGAGCAGGTGGCACAACTGGACGCCGCCCTTGACCATTTCGCCCACCACTGCGCCCAGGTGCTGCCCAAGGATGTGCGCGACGAACCCGGCAGTGGTGCTGCCGGTGGTCTGGGCTTCGCCGCCAAGGCATTCCTCGGTGCGCAATTTCGTCCGGGCGTGGAGGTGGTCGCCGAACTGGTCGGCCTCGAACACGCCGTACGCGGCGCCGACCTGGTCATCACCGGCGAAGGCCGCTTCGACGCTCAGACCCTGCGTGGCAAGACCCCGTTCGGGGTAGCGCGCATCGCCAGCCAGCACGGCGTACCGGTCATTGTGATCGCAGGCACCTTGGGCGACGGTTACGAACAGATGTACGCCCACGGCGTAAACGCAGCATTTGCCTTGCCATCGGGCCCAATGAGCCTTGAGCAAGCCTGCCGCGAAGCGCCGCGGCTGTTGCGCGAGCGGGCTGCGGATATTGCGCGGGTATGGCAGCTTGCAATTAATCGCTAACCCCACGTGCCTGCTGGAGGTGTTAGACACAACCATCAGTGGCAAAAGCGCTTAACCTGTTAACTCTGACAGTAGACAACCCGATGTGTAGGCGCAAACTTATTGCGGGCGCCTTGGGATTAACAAGGGGCGAATTCTATGTCAACTATTTCAGGACGCTACTGTCAGTGGTGAAGGGATCCGCTACCGTCTGACCTACTATCCGGTAATCAATCCTGACGACAAGTGCGTCTTTACGCTGGTCGAAACTGAGCACACGGCAACGGGGTTAAGCCTTGAAGAGGAGGGAAAGTACGTGTTCAGTGTTGTTACCGTTGGCCCCAAAGGAGAGAGTGAGCCCACTCAAGTATTAACGTCAACGCGAAGCGATCATCGCCCTGGCCAACTACTCTACTTCGGCACTGTAGACAAAGGTCGTACTTTTATTGTTATTTCCTGGGACTCTACCGATAGGGCTCAGCGCTATGAAGTCGGCCACGACAAAATGGACAGGCCCAATATTCAGGAGGCAACCACGGCCAGGTTCGACAATTTAGAGCCAGGTACGCGCTACGAATTGCGGGTGGCGCCCTTGAGCGTATCAGATGTCTTGGGCGGTGGCGCTTATCGGGCTGAATATACCTCGACCTGATGATTCCCCTCTCGAAGACTATAGGGGCGTGCTTTACATGCATTCTCCAAAGACAAGCACGTACACTGGCCTGCCACGTGTCTTTCATAGGATGAAACGCAATGCACGCACCTGAGCCCCATATCGTGATCCAGCGCTTTACCGAGGCCCACCTTGAGGGTGTCACCGCGCTCTACAACGAACCGGCGGTCTGCCGTCAGGTGCTGCAAATGCCTTTCCAATCGGTGGAAGCCTGGCGCAAGCGTTTGGTGATGGATAACGAGCGGCGCTTGCAGTTGGTGGCGGTACATGGCGGTGAAGTGGTTGGCCAACTGGGCCTGGAACAGTACCTGCGCGTGCGTCAGAGCCATGTCGGTTCATTCGGCATGGGCGTGGCGACTGCCTGGCAGGGCAAGGGTGTCGGCTCGCGGCTGTTGACGGCCGCGCTGGACGTCGCCGACAACTGGATGAACCTGCACCGCGTGGAACTGACGGTGTATGCCGACAACGAAGCCGCGCATCACCTGTATCGCAAGTTCGGCTTCGAAGTGGAGGGACGGTTGCGCGATTACGCCCTGCGTGACGGTGCGTTTGTCGACACCCTGAGCATGGCGCGCCTGCGCCAACCGCTTTAAGCCTGTCAAGCACATGCCGCCGCTACCTGCGCCTGCGGGTGCGGTGGTCAATAAGCAAATCAGTTATCTCTGTCATGACACTCCACTAACAACAAAACCATTTTAGTTGAATAAGAGTATTCCCAAAGCCTGGGGTGTGCCTTGCACTGGGGTGTCCAACAATTATTTGCACTGAATACTGGAACTGCGTGTCGGCACCCGACACTAAGGTGAGCACATAAATGATGTGGCGGACTTGCCGGCTCATCTTTTAACTAACATTTGGGAGTTTAAAGTCGTGAGCGCCAATTTGAATATTACCTACGCACAACATCACCTCACCACTGGCATACACAGGGAAATTGCAGATATTCTTGTTAAAAGCCGTCGGGGTGACGGTTTGAAACACGGAAAGCCTACATTGTCCTCCGAGCAGGTTGCCGAGGCATCCATTCGGGCGGGTGGGCATCCTCATTCTGTACCTGCCGGGGGCGACCCGGTTGTCACTTATGACTTCGCCAATACCATGCATTCAGACGCCGAAAGCAACGCCATCAGCCAGTTCTCCGATGTCCAGAAAAATGCAGTCCGTGAGACTCTAGAGCATTTCAGCGATGTGGCGAGAGTACAGTTCAAAGAGTCCACCATGGCCTCATCTAATCATATGCAATTCAAAGTTGATAACAGTAGCTTCGATTGGAAAGACCCGTTTTATTTAGCTTCAGAAAACGAGGGCGGGGCGCCTTCGCAGGTACCATTACTGCAGCGTCACGCGGATGAACTGGAGCAACCCAACAACTACGGCAGTCATGTCGTCGCCAAGGCGGCGGCGTTTAAACTGGGGCTCCCTTCGACCACCAGTGTGGCCCCTGAACCAGGTTATGCAGAAGACTCCTTGGCGTATTCGCTGAGGAGTCCAAAACTCGAAGCGCGTTCAGGCATGCAATTTTGGAAAACCCCTTTAGACAATAAATATGCCAGTGCGCCGATGATGGATGATATTTCTACGCTTCAAAAACGCTATGGCAAAAATAATGAAACGCGCTCGGGAGATACCACCTATGGATTTAACTCGACCGCCGATCGTGACATGTTCAAGTTAAACACCGAGCATGACTTTCCGGTATTTTCCGTGTGGGATGCTGGCGGCGAGGATACATTCGACTTTTCCGGTTATAAGGACAGGCAGACCATCAACCTGACACCGGGAAGTTTCTCCAATGTAGGGGGCGGGGTGGGCAATGTTTCCATCGCCCTGGGAACCGTGGTTGAAATCGCCCAGGGTGGGCAGGGCGACGATATTATTATTGGCAACTCAGCCGATAATGAGCTGTTTGGTAACGACGGCAACGACACGCTCTACGTCGAGGCAAACTCCGGTTATAACCAGTTATGGGGGGGCGCCGGTAAAAACACTTTTGTCATTGGCGCCGGTGATCCCTCGGCGCAAGCGAATGTCGTCGAGCTACGGGACTTTGTCAGTGGCCGGGACACGCTGGATGTCTCGGCGCTTAACGCTGCTAGTCGCCAGTCCCCTATCAACATTGTTTCTGAGTTCACCGGTCGTGGAGGCGAGGTCCACATGGAGTATTTTCCAGCCGCAAACGTGACGTGGCTGCGATTCGATATCAAGGGCGGCAAAGACATCGACACCATGATCAGCGTGAGTGGAAAAATCGTGCGCACCGATATTCAGTCCTGACCGGTTTTCATGCGCAGACGCCCCGTTTCATCATTTCGAAAGTCCGGCGCCCATTTTCCTCGCCGCCACTTCACTCCGACAGTGGCGGGCGTTTAGTCATACGCCAAACAGCCGCATCTGCCATGATCAGGCCTGGCAACCTGGCTCACCCAAGGAAATCCGCAATGGACGATGTACAGCAACTGGGCGAGATGCTTCGTCATTACGCCGATAGCGAAGCACACAAACAACAGCAGTTCGACCTGCAATCGGCGCGTTGGGCGCAGAAGCTTGGCGAGTTGTTCGGCCAGATTGAACAGTGGCTGGAACCGGTAAAAACCGTAGGCTTGCTGGAAGTTCAGCGCGAGGCTTACACCGCCAGCAGCCCGAGCGTGCCGGTGGAGAGTTCACCCTTCAAGAGCGAAAAGCTCAGTGTGCATATCACTGGCAAAAGCGTGGAGTTCGTGCCGGATGTAATGGGCGTCGGTGGTTTGATTTCAGTGTCGGTGATGGGCCTGACCGCCGCCCGTCACGGCAGTGTGTCGCTGGTCCTGCCGGCGGATAAGCACGACTGGCTGTGGAAGAAAACCAACGGCCTGAAAGACCCGGACACCTTCGGTTTCGACGCCAACTTCCTGGCCGCTCAGCTACAGAGCCTGATCCCGCGCGAACGCGCATGACCGGCAAAAAAAAACAGGCTCTGCATTTAATCAGGTGCATTGCCCAAGTATTGGCTATACCTAAAACTCATTCTTACGATGATGGTCGCCAGGGAGTTCAACAATGAAGTTAAGGCTCATGATCAGCACACTGTGCGTCGCCTCGCTCGGCATGGCAGGCTGTGCCAGCAAGGTGCCGCAACCGGATGAGTATTCAGGGTTTCTCTCCAATTACAGCCAGCTCAAGGAAGCCAAGTCGCCCTCCGGGGCAGAGGTGATGCGCTGGGTCGATCCGCAGCTGGACCTGAGCCGCTACACCGCGGCGTACATCGAGCCTACCCAGTTCTATCCCAAGCCCCAGGCCACCGCAAAGATTCCGGACAGCACCCTGCGGGGCATCAGCGACTATTACAACCAGGCGCTCAGACGCGAACTGGCCAAATCACTGCCCCTGGCCAATGCTCCAGGCCCAGGCGTGATCGTGGTGCGTGCGGCGATTACCGCCGTGAGCAGCAAGACCGAAAGCCTCAAGCCCTATGAGTTTATCCCCGTGGCGCTGGTGGCCGCAGCAGTCAGCACCGGCACGGGTATCCGCGATCAGGAGACCACGCTGGGCACTGAGGCGCAGTTCCTCGATGGAGGCACGAACAAAGTGGTGGCCCAGGTGGTACGCAAAGGCACCGGCAAGCCATTGGCCAATGACTCGCAGGTGCTCAAGGCCGACGACGTGAAAGTCGTCATTGATGGCTGGGCGTCGGACCTGCATCAGTCCTACGTGAAGCTCAAAAAACATTGAGCCTCGGCAAGCCCGGGTGCTATTTCAACGGTGTCAACGGGGGCAGCTTCCATTGACCGTTACCCACCTCGGGCTTGGGCAGGTAAATACGCAGGACCGCGTAGAACGGACCGGGCGGGGCCGGCAGCCAATTGCTCTGTTCGGCCTTCGGTGGCTCGTGGTGTTGCAGCGCCAGGGTGAGGCCACCGTCGGCGTCACGCTGGAGGGTCGGTAACATCCGCGTGTTGATCAGGTAGCGCTTCTTGTGGTTGGGCACCAGCAATTTTGTCTTGGCGTCGTACAGGGTCAGCGACCAGAACGCATCGGCCGGTGGCAACTGGTCCTTGGCAAAATGCACGGTGTAGCTGTGGCGTGCGCCGTTGGCCGGCTTACCCTCACTGTCGACGAGGTAGGTCAGGTGCGCCGCTTCGTCGCTGGAGTGACCGAAAATGCCCAGCGCGGCACCGGCGTAGCGATACAGATAGTTGTTTTGCAGGCGGTCGCGATTGCCGAACAGGTCACCCTGGGCAACCTGATGAGTGTCGAGTTTGTCCTTCTTGAACGCGGCAAATTCGGCCTGGCCATCGGCGATGCCTTCTTCCAGGGCCTTGCGCTGTTCTGCGCTCAATTGGTTGACCTTGAACGGCGCACCCGGTGCTATGCCGATTTTGGCAAAGCGCGCCAGCAGGTCTTTTTCGCTGTCCTGGGGAGCCGCGAAGGCCAGCATGAAGTTCAAGTAGCGAAACAGTTGCGGGCCTTCGGTCATGGTCGCCGTCGGCTTGGGCCATTCGATCTTCGGCACCTTGGCCGGGGCAGGCTGCTTCACATAGCTGCTCAGGGGCTGCACTTTATAGCCGCTCTGAATCTGCTTGACCTTGCCCAGGTCCTTGTCATCGAACAGCTGCGTGCGGTACAGGGCATAGGCGATGTTGCTTTCGCTGTAGACCACGCGGTCGATATCCACCGGTTGCTGACCTTTCCAGTCAGGGCCGGCGATCATGTAGTGACCGCCGTTGTTACCGGTGCTGCGGGTGCCCAGGTAAGCAATATTCCGGGAATAGAGGTCGATCAACTGCACCGAGTAGTAGCGCTCGTCTTCAATCCTGGGCAGGGTCAGTACCAAAGGCTCTTTGCGCAGGTCCATCCATACGAACGAGTAGGGTGTGTCTGCGTTCGGGCTAGGGAGCGCGGTGTCCTTGGGGGTCAATACCTGCGCGGTATTACCGATATGGTTGAACGGCGCCTTGAAGTGGGCGCCCCCCTTGTCAACGGCCTGGGTGTAGAGCGTCTTGTACATTTGCACCACCGGGAAACCGTACAGGTAGGCTTCCTTGGCGATCGCCCGGGCTTCACTCGGGCTGGCGGTGAAGTCAGCCCAGGCGCCGGTACTCATAAATATCGAGAGGCTCGCCAACAGCAGGCGCGTCGGTTTTCCAATCATGTTGTTGCATCCTTCCAAAGTGCTTTTAAGGGGGCGGGGGGCAAGGCGCTGAGTTTCCAGTTTTATTCGCCGCACGTCACGTTAATCCCTGCTACGCCTGCAGCCTCGCCGACCACGGGCTCATATGAGGAAGGGGCCAAGAGAGAAATGACACTTGATGGAGGGGATCAGACGGTCGGTAGCATCGAATTGACGTTGTCACGCAATTGATCGATTGAGAACGGGTTGCCTATTACCCGCATGCCCTCCGGCGCATCAATGCCCTCGGCACAGCCGCTGGCAAACAGTATGGGCAAGTTGGGGCGCTTGGAAGCCAGCTCCTTGCCGTCCCAGCCAAGCGTCCCTGTGATCAGTATGCGGCATGAAGTCTCATGCTAAGCAATCCCGCTGGAAGAGGGGCACGCCAAGAGCCGGAGGGCTCCTTGGCGCGCCATGCATACGTTACAAATCTGCGTCTACCAGCTCTTTGTAAACGTGATTTACCTTGTCCATATCGCTTGGGGCGAACTCACTGACCTCAAAATACTTGGAGCCATTGTCGTCGACGAAAGGCTTCAACGTCTGGGCATGCCCGCCACTGTTAAGTGCTTTTTCCATGCCCTCTTGCATCGATTGCAAAGTATCAAATTTGACCATTCCCACATTGGGATCGTAGAAGAACCATTCTAGATTACCTTTATTCATCTTTATTCCAGCAGTCATTGCGTGGTCTTTGGTAGCGATCCTGATGACTGTTGGCGCTGGGGCATTGGTCAGGTCGGTGATGATGGTTTGGGCAATTTGATTCTTACGGGGCTTGCCCATATGGAATGTGTCGTGGGTACCAACGACACGCTGTAGATTTTCCATTTCTTGAATAAATTTACTCGCTTTAAGGTCTCCCGGATTCCGCGCGGCTCTATAGATGTTATTCATCAGATTGTCTTCTTTGCCGGCCAGCACAGCCGTCGCCATCAGATTTGAAAGAGCTGCGCACTCGCCATAGGACGGTATATTCACACGAGCCAGGTAATCGATCTGTGATACTGGGGTGAAACGGACGGATGGGGCATCTACGTCAATGAAAAGAACCTTTGAAACGTACTTGGCATGATCAATCATTTGCCTCCTGATCTCGTGTACCAGAGCGCCTATTTGTGCAGGCTCCAGGTTGGAAGACGTCACAAGGAATTTTAACGTATCGTAATTCATATCGGGCTTGTAACCCGGAATGCTGTGCAGCGGGACGCCCCCATTCAGGCCCAGCTCGTACTGTTGTAAATTCGCTGCTTCTGCATGCGCCAGTTTTGTCTTCAAAAGTGAATCATAGGGCCCCCTTCCCGGTATAGTTAAAAGCGAACTACTCTTGGGTTCGAACCCCCTGATCGGCGCACCAAATGGCTTGTTTTTTAACGGATCGTAGTGGTACCACTGATTGTTCTTGAGTACGGCAACCGTATCGACGTCACGACCAGCGACTTTATACGTACCGACTAGTGTAATCCCGTGCTCTTTGTTCGCCGCCTTGAGCACATCATAGTTGCCCGCAGTCCCCCGCACTGTTTTTACTGCCTTAGTGCCTTTAGCAATACCTTTGCCAACCAACCGGGCCGCTCCTACCGCTAAGTCACCTAACCCATCGAGCGGATTGAGTGTGCTGAACGTTGCCATGCCGATGGCCTTGACCGCCCGAAGCCCCTTGCTCAATCGAGTCGCTGCGGTGCTGACGATCTTGGCGACCTTTCCTGCAGTTGCCGCCCCTACGGTGATGAAACCAAAGATATCCATGGCGAGGTCCATAACGCCGTCACCAATATTGCCCCCGCGAAAATGCTGGATAGCAGAGCGCAAAGGGATCATGTTCAGCAGAAATTCGCCCAGGGCCTTGTTCCTGGCGCGATCTTCGTCGGACTTGGTCATGCCTCGTGCATACTCCCTGATACGCTCATCATCGAAATTGGAATGTTCAACGAAGGCGTTTGCGATGAGCTCAATACGCGACGAGCTGAAGGTATCGTCTGGTAACCCGCTCGACGGTGTTTCTTTAGCTTTGCGCAGTGCTTGCCCCCCGGCAGGCGTAAACTCTTTTGTTTCAGAGACGTCAGCTGTTCTCGTCCGACGGTTAGGCTTGGTCTGGTCGTTAGGGACAGTCACGATGCGACCTGTGTTTAAGTGGATGCTATATGTGGTGGTCCCTGTGCCGCGTTCAATCTTGACCATCAAGGCTTGGTCTTTGGGCTGATCTATCGTATCGAAGAAACTCACGCCCTTTTTCCAGTTGTGTCTTTGATAAAAACTGACTTTGCCAAGCTCAAAGTTCATGCGGTCTTGCGCTGGCAATTGTGAGATCAGGTGCTTGATAGAAGTCTTGACTGCGCTTTTCTTATTCTCGATGAATTCCTTGAATTGCCGCTCGAACTCCTGTCTCACGCCAAAGCTGGGGTTCTCGTTCATTTTTTTCCAGGGAATACGCTTATCGTCCGAGTAATAGCGCAGGTCTGACCCGGGAAGGTCCATCATGGCGATGTCCAGCAGCGAATGCGGGCCGTCTGCGACGCTGCTATATTCTGTCCCCCCGTACGTGTTCTTTACGGGTCGGGTGACGTTATCAAGCAGCTTTTTTTCGTATATATCCTCTAACTCGGGGAAGCGCTCTTTAAGTACGGCCAGCGCCATTGATTTGCGGCTTGGCATGTCCTCACCGAGGTTGTCGGAGGCTACCGCTAACTCTGACTTGCGCGTATTGAAGGTGGTGACCAAGGTGTTCAAATCTTCGACGGTATACAGGTGGTCGTCTTGTTTGCGAACGCCGCCATTGGGTACACCATTGACTGCGCCCCAATCGATCATCGCCTCGCGCTGCGCATTTTCGGTTGTAACCGGGTCCGCCTTGCTTGCGCTCTCGGCCTCCAGCATGACCTCGGCAAAGGTCATGGTCGGGACTCTACCGGGGGTGCGGGCTTCGATGGTCGCGGCGGCCACCGCCAGGTTGACCCAGGCAGGGCTGCCATATGTAACGTTGTCGGGGATGTCTTTGATCAGGTACACCGGAGCGTCTTTCGCCAACAGCACATAGGCACCCACCTGGGACATTTCCGGGGTGGTTTTGCCTTTGTCGACTAACCATTGGGCCAGGCTATCCACCACGGTGGAGGCGGGTTTGCCCCAATGCTGCTCGCTGGCCAGATCGAAGCCGGCGATTTTGTTGCGACAGGGGGACGTGATCGACTCCGGGTCCAACTGCAATGCGATCGCCGCCAGTAAGTAATCAGTCGCGCTGCTGTCGGTGGCAATGCCCTGCATTTTCTCCTGCAAGTCTTTGCCCATCAGCTGTGCTTGCGGGGTATTGAGCAGTACATGAAGGATCTTTGCAGGGAAATTCACAGTCTGCGGCGGCATGGTTCCCAGAGAGCGCAGGAATTCCAGCACACTCCCTTCAGACTGCGTCGCAATGGGGTGCTGATAGCGCAGGAACTCCAGCACGCCGCCGTCGGTTTGCTTCACCGAAGGCTTATCGCCCAACGCGTGCTGCTGATGCAGGGTGAGATCGAGCAAGCGTTGTTGCTCATCCTTGCTCAAGGGTACCGGCCAGGACAATGCGCCCCCCAGACCGCCCAGCGTGGCCAAGGAGCGTTCAACGTAACTGTTATTAACCCAAGTCACTAGCTTGGCGAAAGAGAGCCGATCTAGGGGCAAAGGCTGACCGAGGATTTTCTCAATATAGGTTGCAAAGGTCACACGACTACCCGTCTCCGCTGAATAGGAAGACTCCGGGTGAATAGACATATAGGAATTTCCCCAATATGACCGATTCACGGTGTCGTAGGCAGGTATGCCTCCCTTTAGACGGTCGAACCATGTCGCGAGTTCTTTCAAGTTCTCGATGTCTGCCAACTGCGCAGCCAGGCCAACCTTGCGGGGCGGTAGGATCGCGGGTGGCTGGTATGGCGGTTCGGGCTCGTAGTAATCCTCGAGCGAGAAGGGTGAGACTTCTTCAGAGACTGAACCCCTGTCAAAGTCTGGATACCTGTCCGGGTTTGGAAAAGTGTATGACCTACTGGGGAAAGTAATGTGCGCGATATTAGACATGAACCATAGACCTTTCTGGAAAAGAGATGCGTCATCCTGTGGAACATCCCTGCTCTGAGACGCCTTGGTAAGTGGAAGGCTGCAGCGTTGAAGTTCCGACATGTCCTACTTTGCCGCGTAAGAAGTAATTTCAATGGCTGAATATAAAGCGGTAATGGCGCATTTTTTCCGGCCGGTGATAGTTGCTCTGAGTGCGCGAAGAAAAAACCAGCCACTTGCAATGCCTGTTTTTTCTAAAAAGTCATTCTGCACAAGGGTTAAGTCTGATGTGCTGACTCGCCTAATACATATGATTTATTCTGAAACTTAGGAGGGAGGGTTGATACAAACCCCATGAAAAGTTTTGGGTAGGGAACATCGATGTGCGGATTGATTAGAAAATTTATAGGTCAGTACTTAATGCCAAGGCTGTTGGTCAAGTTAAGTCGTCGTCATCGTCAAAATTAATATCAGCGTGATTGGATCTTCCTGGAGGACGCTCAACTTTAGGCCGAGCGACCGCTTCGGCATAAGGCGCTCGACGCCGCTTGGCGGGCATTTGAACGCCATGTGAATCAAATTCTTTGAGCACCTGTACGCGCGTTTCGTCGCAGTGAATAAGGACTGTCCAGTAGCCGGTCACGCATCACGGCCGAACGTCACGTCAATCCCTTCGCCGACGCGGACAGATCACTAAAGGAGGGGGCAGGCTCAAAGCATGGATTTGACTTTGTCACGTAGTTGGTCGATGGAAAATGGCTTGGCGATCACCTGCATGCCGGACGTCGCATCAATATTTTCGGCATAGCCACTGGCAAATAGAATAGGCAGGGTGGGGCGCAGTTCGCGGACCTTGGTCGCCAGCTCCTTGCCATCCATGTCTGGCAGGCCGACGTCGGTCATCATCAGGTCGATCACTCGGCTGGTGTCCTGCACCAGAGAGAGTGCCTGTTGGGCGTCAGGGGCCTCAAGCACCTGGAACGCCAACTCTTCGAGTACATCCACGATCAGCATGCGCACGATGGCATCGTCTTCGACTACAAGGATGGTGGATGCGTCAGCGGGCATAAGGGAGATTCCTGAAAAATAAAGGGCGTGTCTTCAACGCTTGAAAGACCATTCTCTAATGAGTCGCGTCGAGCTCGGCAAGTTCCGTTGCGGTGGGGCATTGTGAAGGGAATAGAGGTAAATGTCGCGTTGAGTGCGATGCATCGTGTTTTTGGCGTAATGCCTTACTGTTGAGATACCGCTCTTCGACGTAGAAGTCGCCAATGACACTGCCCAGGAATGCCATTGACGCACGTGATCGTACGAAGGTTAAAGATTTGCGTTGATCAGGGCATACGGGTTGTTGTAGGGCACTGTGTGGGTAAAGCTATCTTCGGTGAAAGAGCTGACGTTGAATGCCGGTACGCCGCTGGCAACGTCGACAGGGTTAAGCGTGCCGGCGGTCCACCCACTGTTCAAAGAGACTTCCAGCCCGCGCCGCATTGATGCCTCATCCGGGAACGTCGTCAGTCCGAAGTTGGGGTTAAAGAAAAACCATTCTTTCTCGTTGCTTGGGGTCAGGGTGACGCCTGCGAGCAGCCCATGATCTTTGGTGCTGATCCTCAAGAGTGTCGGAGGTGTTGCGTTGGCGAGTTCGTCGATGATGCCGGTGTACGGTAACTGGCTGAAGGGTTGTGTGCCGTGATAATTACTACTCAGAACCTGATGCATTTGGTTCAGTTGGTTACGAAAAGCCTTTACGTTCTTGTCGCCAGTATTCTCAGCTGCTTTCATAAAGTTATTGATGAACTCATCCCTGCGGTTGCGCAGAATAGCCAGCGCCATAGTATTCACAATGGCTGCGCACTCTCCATTCGAAGCCAGGTCCGTTTGGCTGAGGTAGAGGTTTTGCGGCATCTCGTAGGTCGTCCCCCCTTGGGCAACCATCTCTTTTTGAAAGATCTTGTAGTGTTCACGGCTGGTTTTCGCCATGCGTTGTTGTATCTCCTTGGCCAATGTGCCTACCGCTTCGGGATCATTGACCTTCGTGACCGCCAGATCCCTCACCTCTGATTGCTTCATCGTCGGGTGATAGCCTGGGACACCTTCGACCACGCCCGAGTCAAAGCCTCGTTTGTACCCCGTGCTATCGTTTCTCTGGGCGATCTCTAATACTTCTCTGAATTTATCGCGGTTGGTTGTTGGATTGGGTGCAGCATACCTGGCTATCCAGTCCATAAAGTTGCTGTTTATCTGACCATTGGCGGCAACCGTCGCAGGTGTGAAATCAACCAGCGCAGCTCCGTAAGATTTCTGCGTAATCGGGTCATAGGCGTACCATTTGCCCTCTCGAAACACAGCGCCTGCGTCGACCGTCTGCTCTGCAACCTTGTAGGTGCCGGTTGCGACGATACCCTCCTGTTTGCTCGCGGCTTTAAGCAGGTCATAACTGCCCGTTGCGCCCTTGAGCATGTTCACGCACTCGGCCCCCTTGGTCGCAATTTTATGCAGCAGAGTCCCCAACCCCGTTATTCCGCCGACCAGCCCGCCGAGTACGTTGAATGAATCAACTGCCATTGCCCCGAAGAACTTAGTTGCCTTCGCAACCTTGGCGCCAGTACTCAAGGTCCGCGCGCCCTTGAGCGCGGCGCTGCCGGCTTGCGCAGCTTTGCCCGCGCCAAAGGTGAGGAACCCGAAGATGTCGAAGGCCAGGTCAGATACCGCCTCGCCGTAGTTGCCTTGCCGAATGTTGTTAACGGCAGACCGAAAGGGGATCAGACTGAGCAGGAATTCACCCAATTGGCTATCGCCCATCCGATCATGTTCGAAGGACGTAACGCTCTTGGCGTAATTGAGTAACTCCTGGCGGTCGAGGTCCATTTTTTCCAGGTAGAAACTGGCAATCGCCTGGGTTCGGTTGGAGTCGAAGCTATTGGGAATTACATCTGCGCCAGGTTTTTCCGCAGCGTCAGGGGCGGGCGAGTTAGTGAAAGGGTGATAGGACCTTGATATCGCGTAGAGTTGTTCTGCGGCATCATTGTTTTTTTCAAGGGTGAGCTGGCCGGGGAAGTTTGAGATTTGCTCGTTTTTTTTCTCGATACTGCCGGCGCTGGTGTTGATGTGGTAAAGGGTTTCCACGCCTTCTCGGGTGGTTTTCACATACAAGGTACGGTCACGTTTGACCAACTCTAATTTGCCGTTCTTTGTTTTGCGGTATTCATTGTTGTAGAAGTATTCAAGTTTGCCGAATTCAAAGTTTTTGCGATCTTCCAGTGGCAGCTCGCCAATCAGATGTTTGACCATCCCATCGTGGCCTTTCTTTTGTGCCGTTATAGCCTTTTCATATTGGTCCATGAAATCTGCGGTGATGTCACTTTTTTCGGTGCGTGCAAAGCGATTGAATGCACTGATCGGAATCCGTCTGTCGTTGGTGATCCAGGCGTATTTCTGCCCTAGACGCTCCCCCTCCAGCAGAATATCGAGCATGGAGCGCATTCTCGGGTCACCGCGCAGCGGACCTTCTCCGGTGTAACGCTTGGCCAATACTCGGGCTTCGAAAACCGCCGGATCCACGTTGGGAAACTCAGCTTTCAGGCAGTTAAGCGCCATCTCCGTGCGATTGGGGATAGGCACCTGTATGGAGGACGAGATATCCGTCAACGTTTTCAGATGGTTGTTGTAAGCCACCCTGACCTGTTCGATTTGTGAAGGTGCAGGTTCGCTGTTATGGCGATCCAGCAGGTTTCGTGCCCCACCCCAAAGTATCAGGGCATCGCGTTGGGCGGTTTGAACGGCGTAGGTATCGGCCGGCAAGGACTCTGCTGCAATCAGCACTTCGGCATAGGTCATGCCGGGGACTCTGCCAGGTGTGTGGGCTTCGATTTTTGCGGCGGCGATGGTCAGTTGGACCCACAGGGCACCGCCGACTTTCACGCTGGGAGGGATGTCCTTGATCAGGTACTCAGGTGCGCGGCCGGCTAACAGCAGATAGGCCCCCACCTTGGCCATTTCCGGGGATGTTCTGCCTTTATCGATCAACCAATTGATCAGGTTATCGATGATAGTGGACGCAGGCTTACCCCAGTGCTCGTTGCTGGTCAGATCGAGACCGGCGATTTTATTGCGATGAGGAGCGGTGATCGACTCCGGGTCCAACTGCAATGTGATGCCCGCCAAGAGGTAGTCGGTCACGCTGCTTTCATTGGCAAGGCCTTGCATCCGCTCCTGCAGCTCTTTACCCATCAACTGTGCCTGTGGGGTACCGATCAGGGCCTGCAGTATTTTAGCCGGGTCATCCTGAGGACCTGTGGGAATGGGTTGCTGGTAGCGCAGGAACTCCAATACACCGCCTTTGGTTTGCATCACCAACGGCTTATCACCCAGCGCATGTTCTTGATTCAGGGTGATCTTACGCAGGCGTTGTTGTTCATCTTCGCTCAAGGGCACCGGCCAGGACAGGGCGCCGCTCAGGTTGCCCAACGGGTTTTCCAGAGCGCGGCTGGTCACCGTGGATGCGAGGCCTGTGAGTTGGACATGGCTACTGGGCAACGGCAATCCCAGGAACTTCTTGATGAAGGTCTCCAGGGTCACACTGCCACCCGCTTCTTCAGCGTAGGAAGATCCCGGGTGAATATCCAGCGGGGTGCTGCCCAGCGCGGCGAGGACGGCTGAGGGCTGTGCCTCTTCACCCAGTTTCGCCGCAATCTGCTGGAGCTTTTGGCCCAGTGACTTCAAATTTTCTTTGTCTGCCAGCTGAGCAGCCGAGCCGGTTTTCCGGGCAGGTGTCGTGGCACTGCCTGCAGGGGGGGGCGATAAGTTTGCTTGAGTTTGAGGACTGTCGGGGGCTTGTGATTTTTCAGGGAATGGAATGACCGTTGATACAGTCGGAAACGCGCGCTGCTCGATATTCAACATGACAGGTAAACCTTTCTGGATAGGAAATGCGCCCTCCTAATGGAGCCTCCTTGTCCCGAGACGCCCTCCTGAGTGGAGGGGTGGCTGGGGCAGGTTCCGATACTTCCTACTCCGCTGTGTGAGAAATAACGTCAATAACCGAATGTAAAATAGGCAAAGCCATGGTGTATTTTTTGCTCGCGGGTGACGGTTCTTGTGTATTTCGACCTTAGAAAAATAGCGTTCAAGCGCCACTTTGGGGCAAACTCCCGGTTTTTCCGTACTTGGCCAAGGCATGCCCATGACTCCCGCGTCGTCCGTCGATGAAAAGAGCTTTCGTACCCTGTTGAGCCGAAACGTGGCCCTGCCGTTGGGTGTGGGTGTGCTCAGCGCGGTATTTTTCGTCTGCCTGATCACCTATTTACTGTCGGTGATCCAGTGGGTGGAGCACACCGACCGAGTCATCAATAACCTCAATGAAACGTCCAAGCTGACCGTGGACCTTGAAACCGGTATGCGTGGTTTTCTGATCACCGGTGACGAACATTTCCTCGACCCTTATGAAGTGGCCAAGCCGCGAATCATTGCCGACCTGCGTAATTTGCAAGACCTGGTGGCGGACAACCCCCAGCAGGTCGACCGCCTCAAACGCCTGGAAGCCTTGCAGAACGAGTGGAACACCTACGCCCAGTCGATGATCGATATGCAGCGCCAGAACGGTGACTACCGTGGCGCCGTCAAGGCTGGCCGTGGCAAACGCCTGACGGACGAGATTCGCCGGGAGTATGAGGACGCGGTGGCGATGGAGCAGCAGTTCCGCATCACCCGTAACCAAGAGGTCACCCGCACGACGGTGCTCAGCGTCACCCTGTACCTGGTGTTCGTACTGGGACTGAGTGGTTTTCTTGCTTATATCGGTAGAAAGAATTTAGTTTCACTTTCAGACAGTTACAGTAAAAACCTCGCGTCACAACAGAAGATTGCGCGACGCCTCGAACAGCAAGCCTGGCTACGCAACGGCCAGACCGAACTGGCTGAACAGGTGCTTGGCCAGCTGACCCTGAACATGCTCGGGCGCAACATCCTGCAGTTCTTCGCCCAGTACATGGGCTCGGCCGTTGCCGCTTTGTATGTGCGCGAAGAGCACGGTGGCCTCAAGCGCGTGGCCACTTATGGGTTCTCCCGCGAGCAAGAGCAGCAGGGGCAGTCGATCTATAGCGACGAAGGCATCGTCGGGCAGGCCGCCCAGCTGGATCGCCTGATTCGCCTGGACGATGTGCCGGTGGATTACTTCAAAGTCAGCTCCGGCCTGGGCGAAGGCGCTACCCGCAGCGTGCTGGTGATGCCGACCAGCGATGAAGACCGCGTCAACGGCGTGGTTGAACTGGGCTTTCTGCGCGCGCTGGATGAGCGTGATGTCGAACTGCTGGAACTGATTGCCGGCAATATCGGCACCTCTATCGAAGCCGCCCGCTATCGCCAGCGCTTGCAGGAAGTACTGGCCGAAACCCAACAGCTCAACGAAGAGCTGCAAGTGCAGCAGGAAGAACTCAAGACCGCCAACGAAGAGCTGGAAGAACAGTCGCGTATCCTCAAGGAATCCCAGGCCCACCTGGAAACCCAGCAGGCCGAGCTTGAGCAGACCAACGAGCAACTGGCCGCGCAGACCCAGACCCTGGCCGAGCAGCGCGACGCCATGGATCGCAAGAATATCCAGCTCAATCAGGCCCAACTGGAGCTTGAAGACCGCGCCGATGAGTTGCAACGCTCCAGCAAGTACAAGTCCGAGTTCCTCGCCAACATGTCCCACGAGCTGCGCACCCCGCTGAACAGCTCGTTGATCCTGGCCAAGTTGCTGGCGGAAAACCCCCAGGAAAACCTCAGCGCCGAGCAGGTCAAGTTTGCCGAGTCGATCTATTCGGCCGGCAATGACTTGCTCAACCTGATCAACGACATTCTGGATATTTCCAAGGTTGAAGCCGGCAAGCTGGAAGTGCGCCCGGAGAACTCCAGTGTGGTACGCCTTGTCGACGGCCTGCGGGGCATGTTCGAGCCGCTGGCGGCAGATCGCAAGCTGGGCTTTGAGGTGGACGTGCAGGAGGGCGCGCCGACCTTGCTGTTTACCGATCGGCAGCGTCTGGAACAGATCCTCAAGAACCTGTTGTCCAATGCCATCAAGTTCACCGAACAGGGTGAGGTCAGCCTGACGGTCTCCAGGGCGCCAGGGGAGGGCATTGCCTTTACCGTGCGCGACTCCGGCATCGGTATCGCCCTGGACCAGCAGGAAAGCATCTTCGAAGCCTTCCGCCAGGCTGATGGCACCACTAATCGCCGTTATGGCGGCACCGGCCTGGGCCTGTCCATTTCCCGCGACCTGGCGGCGTTGCTCGGCGGCTACATCAGCGTGGCCAGCGAGCCAGGCAAAGGCAGCATTTTCACGCTGGTATTGCCGGAGCAGTACGTGGAGCGTGAAGAAGACGCAGCACCTATCGAGCAACCGCGCCAAGCCGTGACTGCGCCAAACCCTGCGCCGGTGAAGATTTCTCCGCTGCCAGTCGCTGATACCCAGCAGATCCCACGTTTTGCCGATGACCGTGAAAAAGCTCCGTTCAGCACCCGCTGCATCCTGGTGGTGGAAGACGAACCCAACTTCGCGCGCATCCTGTTCGACCTGGCCCATGAGCTGGGCTACCACTGCCTGGTCGCCCACGGCGCCGACGAAGGCTACAGCCTTGCCGAGGAATACATCCCGGACGCGATCCTGCTGGACATGCGCTTGCCAGACCATTCCGGGCTGACCGTGCTGCAGCGTCTCAAAGAGCACGCCAACACCCGGCACATCCCCGTGCACGTGATTTCCGTGGAAGACCGCGTCGAAGCTGCCATGCACATGGGCGCCATCGGTTATGCGGTCAAACCCACCACCCGTGAAGAGCTCAAGGACGTGTTTGCCCGTCTGGAAGCCAAGCTGACCCAGAAGGTCAAGCGCGTGCTCCTGGTAGAGGACGATGATCTGCAACGTGACAGCATTGCCCGTCTGATCGGCGACGATGACATCGAGATCACCGCCGTAGGCTTTGCCCAGGAGGCCCTCGACCTGCTGCGCAACAACATCTACGACTGCATGATCATCGACCTCAAGTTGCCGGATATGCTCGGCAATGAGCTGCTCAAACGCATGGCCACCGAAGATATCTGCTCATTCCCGCCGGTAATCGTCTATACCGGGCGTAACCTGACCCGCGATGAAGAAGCTGAGCTGCGCAAGTATTCCCGCTCGATCATCATCAAGGGTGCACGCTCACCTGAACGCCTGCTGGATGAAGTCACACTCTTTCTGCACAAAGTCGAATCCCAGCTGTCCCATGACCGCCAGAAGATGCTCAAGACGGCCCGCAGCCGCGACAAGGTCTTTGAAGGGCGCAAGATCCTGCTGGTGGACGACGATGTACGCAATATCTTCGCCCTGACCAGCGCCCTGGAGCACAAGGGCGCCGTAGTGGTTATCGGGCGTAACGGACGCGAAGCTATCGACAAACTCAACGAAGTCGAAGATGTCGACCTGGTATTGATGGACGTGATGATGCCCGAGATGGACGGTTACGAGGCCACGGCCTTGATCCGCCAGGACCCGCGCTGGAAAAAACTGCCAATCATTGCGGTGACGGCCAAGGCCATGAAAGACGATCAGGAACGCTGCCTGGCGGCCGGGTCCAACGACTACCTGGCCAAGCCAATCGACCTGGACCGTCTGTTCTCGCTGATTCGCGTATGGCTGCCGAAGATGGAACGTATTTAAGTGGAGCAGTGTTTTTTGGACAAAAGCAGCGACATTGAGCTGCGCCTGTTGATTGAGGCGATTTACCTCAAGTACAGCTACGACTTTCGTGACTACTCCGGTGCGTCGGTCAAACGGCGCGTGGCCCACGCCTTGCGCCAGTTCGACTGCGCGACCATTTCGGCGCTGCAGGAGCGGGTGCTGCACGACCCGGCGGCGTTCATGCAGTTGCTGCAATTTTTGACGATCCCGGTAAGCGAAATGTTTCGCGACCCGTCGCACTTCCTGGCCATCCGCCAGGAAGTGGTACCGCTGCTCAAGACCTACCCGTCGATCAAGATCTGGATCGCCGGCTGCAGCACGGGCGAGGAGGTATACTCCATGGCCATCCTGTTGCGCGAAGAGGGGTTGCTGGAGCGCACGATCATCTACGCCACGGACATCAATCCGGCATCGCTGGAGAAAGCCAAGCAGGGCATCTTCTCCCTTGAGAACGTTCGCGCCTACACAGCCAATTATCAGCAGGCAGGTGGGCAACGTTCATTTGCCGACTATTACACCGCAGCCTACGATTATGCGATCTTCGACAAGACGCTGCGCGAGAACGTGACCTTCGCCGACCACAGCTTGGCGACTGATAGCGTGTTCTCAGAAACACAATTAATTTCATGTCGTAACGTATTGATTTACTTCAATAAAAAGTTGCAGGATCGAGCATTCGGATTGTTTCATGAGTCGCTGTGTCATCGTGGCTTTCTCGTCCTGGGCAGTAAGGAAACCCTGGATTTTTCTGCCTACAGCAAGCAATTCGAACCCTTGGTCAAACAGGAACGGATCTACCGAAAATCATGAGCGAGGCGCATGAACCCCCGATGCGTGGGATTGAAGCTATCGTTGTCGGCGCTTCCGCCGGCGGCGTTGAGGCCTTGCTGAGCATTTTTGGTGAACTGCCTGTGACCTTCAGCCTGCCGATCATCGCCGTGCTGCACCTGCCGGATGAGCGGCGCAGCCAGTTGGCAGAAGTCTTTGCGCGGCGCCTGAGCATTCCGGTCAAGGAAGCCCGGGACAAAGAGGCGGTCGAGGCGGGCACCTTGTATTTTGCCGGGCCCGGTTATCACCTGTCGGTGGAACATGACCGCAGCCTGTCCCTGAGCCAGGAAGATCGTGTGCACCACTCACGGCCGGCCATTGACTACCTGTTTGCCTCGGCTGCCGATGTGTATGGGCCGCGCCTGCTGGCGATCCTGTTGACCGGCGCCAACCAGGACGGCGCGCAGGGGCTGGCCCACGTCAAGCAATCCGGCGGCACCACCATCGTGCAGGACCCCAAGCAGGCACGGATCGCCGTGATGCCCCTGGCGGCCCTGGCCTTGCATACACCTGACCATATTCTTTCCTTGAGCCGGATCGGCTCATTGCTGGCTTCCCTGGAACCCTTCCCATGTTAAGTACTGTCCAGGCCAAACTGCTGATCGTCGACGATCTGCCGGAAAACCTGCTGGCCCTTGAAGCGCTGATCAAGCGCGAGGATCGCCAGGTCTTCAAGGCATTGAGTGCCGACGAGGCGTTGTCCTTGTTGCTGGAACACGAGTTCGCCATGGCGATTCTCGACGTGCAGATGCCCGGCATGAACGGTTTCGAACTGGCCGAACTGATGCGCGGCACCGAAAAGACCAAGAACATCCCCATTGTGTTCGTCAGCGCCGCCGGCCGCGAACTCAACTATGCCTTCAAGGGCTATGAGAGCGGGGCGGTAGACTTCCTGCACAAGCCGCTGGACATCCACGCGGTCAAGAGCAAGGTCAATGTGTTCGTCGACCTGTATCGCCAGAGCAAGGCGATGAAGCTGCAAGTCGAGGAACTGGAGCGCAGCCGCCGCGAGCAGGAGCTGTTGCTCACGCGCCTGCAGGCTACACAGGCCGAGCTGGAACAGGCGGTGCGTATGCGTGACGACTTCATGTCGATTGTCGCCCACGAAGTGCGTACGCCTCTGAACGGTCTGATTCTGGAGACCCAGCTGCGCAAGATGCACCTGGCCCGAGACAACGCTGCCGCGTTTACCCTGGACAAGATGCATGCGATGGTCGACCGCGATGAGCGCCAGATCAAAAGCCTGATCCGCCTGATCGAAGACATGCTCGATGTGTCGCGCATCCGCACCGGCAAACTGTCCATACGCCCGGCGCATTTTGATCTGGCGCAACTGGTGCGCAACCTCGTACATAACTTCGAACCACAGGTCGCCGCTGCCGAGTCGTCGATGCAGTTGGTGGCCGACGAGGCTGTGGAAGGCAACTGGGATGAGTTTCGGATCGAGCAGGTGATTACCAACCTGCTGACCAATGCCCTGCGCTACGGGGCCAAAAGCCCGGTGGATGTGCGGGTGTATACCGAGCATGGCGAGGCGCGTGTGGAAGTGCGCGACCGTGGCATTGGTATCAGTGAAGCCAACCAGAAGCGCATTTTTCAGCAGTTCGAACGGGTTTCCGCCAACCATGCCGCCGCTGGCCTGGGCCTGGGGTTGTTTATTTCCGAGCAGATTGTTGCTGCCCATGGCGGCACCATTGAGGTCGAGAGCCAGATAGGCGAGGGCGCCCTGTTTCGGGTGTGCCTGCCCCTTGAGGCGGCTGCGTGAAATCAATCGTCAGCTCAACGCAACCTCTGCGTGACCCCATGGTCGTAACTGCAGCAATTGACCGGACAAAGGCTTCCCATGAGTGAAGATGCGCAAGATGTCGAGGATGACGAATCCATTATGTTTGTGCTGGGTGAATACCTGGCAGGTTTGGGCTACCGGGTCTTGAAGGCGATCGATGGGGAGCAGGCCTTTGAAATCCTTGCGACCAAGCCGCACCTGGACCTGATGGTCACCGATTATCGCCTGCCTGGCGGGATTTCCGGGGTGCAGATTGCCGAGCCGGCGCTCAAGCTGCGACCGGAACTGAAAGTGATTTTTATCAGCGGCTACCCTCAGGAAATTCTCGACTGCAACAGCCCGATCACGCGCAATGCGCCTATCCTCGCCAAGCCGTTTGATTTGGATACGTTGCAGGAGCATATCCAGCGTTTGCTCGCATAAGTACTCAACGTCCTCCACCGCGAGGGGAAATCCTCGCGGATGAGTCCAAGATCAGTCGATGGAGTAATAACTTCAGGTCGGGTAACTCTGTTCACCCGGTAAAAAGGCTGACTCAAGCAAAAAGGTAGTGGCAACTTTCATCTCGATCTTGGTTTTTTAAACGAGGAAAGTGATAACAATTCGGATGACATAACAAAAGTAGATTTCAGCCTGCCATGACGGCCTTTTGCCAAGGCGGCGTCGAAATATTGTTGCTTAATATATCCTGACCGGAACCTTCTGACAGACTCAGCCCATTAATCTCGTCGGTGATGAGCCATATTCATCACTGACTTTATTGATTTGTCTTTCAGAAGGTTGACCCATGGCCCTATCCAATATTTCCTCAAGCAACCGCCTGTTTGATCCGGTAATGAACTCGCAGCCGCTTTCTATCGAGGCGCCCATACAACAAGCCCAAGCCACCGGTGCAACTGGCGATAAGCGGCTGTTGGAGCTTTATGCGAGTGCCATACGCCAAGCAACGCAGACAAACACGGGCGATGAAACAATTGACGATATTCCTAATGACTCGCGGTTTGGCGCATGGTGGCAGCAACTGTACAACGCTACCCAGAGCCCGGTTTTCCTGGAATGGGCGAAATCGAAGAATATCGATACCTCACATGCCATCACCATCAACCCTCACAGTGACGTGCTGACCGTTACGATCAATGGCGAACGTACTGAATTGCGCGGTTCGGAACAAGGCCCCGGCTGGCGGGAGGCTACGGGCCCGATCATGGTGGCCGCGAAAGCGTTGGGGTCTTCCACCGTCGACGCGCCAACCCGCCCACAGCTGGCGCCGTTGATTCTGGTTGCTCGATTTTATGGTGAGGTACTGCTGCCTTACAGAAAAGAAGAAGTGCTCGCCCGAGCCACGCAGCTTGAACATAATCAGCAATTCGATGTGTTGGGAGCTGAGACTTATGTCGATCTTGGCGCTCAATCGCCGCAAATACTGGAACAGCAAAAGCGCGAGCTAGGCGATAGCGCCAACAAATTCGCGTTGCTTGAAAAACTGAAGAAATTTAATCACGCCCATCCTCAGTTCCTTGCCGGGTATCTGGCCGATACACGGGTCTCGACCCACCCAGACTCATCCTACCGACAAGACATTGAACAGCCCGACGCCAGTCTGCAAGACCTGCTTCATGCAAACGGCTGGTACGTGCCAAATAATGTGAACGAACTGAAAAATCTGATCCATGTTCTGGGCTCCCCTGCATTGCCTCAAACAACCGACGGAAACTTTGCCGGAGCATTGGCATGGCCCACGCCAATGTCCACCGAGGACCAGTCTGAACTTGTGCGCATAGTCATTGACAACCAGCCGCCATTGCCTGGCTTGAGCGGCGACGCTCGGCTTGGCAGCGCTGATGTGTTGGGGGCATTGGTAAAGCAGGTCCCCCGCGCCGTACTCAATCAAGGGGATCCAGTCGCCACCGTACAATGGATCCTCAACAGCAGTGTGGGCCAGGAATTAGGCACGGAGCTGAAAAAGCGAATGGGGGAGGTGGCGCAACACTCCACACCACGGGAAGTATTGTTGACGGTATTGGCTGTGACACTGGACTCACAAAGTCTGGTTGAGGCAAAACCCGATCACATTGCCGGGTTTAATCTCACCGCGCCCGAGTTCAATCACCAGCCCTTGTCCGTCATCAAACAGGGGCTGATCGATCATCTGGTGCAGACCAACAAAACCACACCGGAGGCCGCGCCAGTTGCAGCCATGCTTCTACTGAGTCGTGCAGCACCAGAGCTATGTGTCAAAGGCATTCCCGAAGACGTGACCTATCTCTCGGCTAACTGGCTCAAGCTCAAGGCAGCGGTAGGCCGGCTCGAAGCAACCAGCCCGGGTGCCGCGACACGCATGAGCTTCAGCGAAATTGTTAATTTCGACGCTATTGAGCCTATTACAGACCATGAGCAGGAGATTCAAACGCTGACGGCCTTGCCTGGGATCCGCGAATGGGGCAAAGCTCATGGCAAGCTCTCGATAACAAAGGAGCATACAGCTGAACAGCTGGAAGAAACCCAGAAGGCATTCAGTCAGGAGCAACAGCAGATATTGAGCGCCGCTGACGTATTGACGTCCTCACCCCCGACGCAGCGCTCTATAGCACTGGCCGAGCTCAAGGCGCACTTCGGTGAGGGCATACCGTTTGAAGAAAAGAGTATCCGTAGCCACGTCACTGGGACGGATGGCTACAGGTTAACTCCATCGCTTACATTAGATCCTGAAGGCAGTTATTCATTGCTGGACCTTTTTCTGGCGAAGAAGGCAGGGTTGACGGTGGGTTGGTACTCCACCAACCCCAAGATTACTGAAACAGTCATCAACAAACTGTTAACGTTGCCAGATCCGATAACAAAACACAGCGAGGTGTTCGACCAGTACGCGGAGGATTTGTCGCAGGCCTGGAGTACAGTAACCAAAAAGCTTATTTCCAACTTACCTCTGGAAGACCGCAAAAACATCGAATGGGGCGATTTGGAAATCTATGAAAAAGGTCAGACAACGCGTACGGAAACAATCGCAGGCCGTGCGGGAACTCTACACTACTCCGACGGTTTTTCATGGCCCAAAGAAGACAGGTCGCTGATTATTAAAACCGTTCGTAACGGTGTCGAGACTTACTATGAGTTTGATCCTCAACGCAAGGCGATACGAAAACGAGACGATTGGAAGGACACCTTCCATGAGGGGCCTCAAGGTCCAGAGACTGAAATCCCGTACGGCGGTCTTGGAAAAAAATTCACCGTTGATACCATTCGAAAACATCCGGCCTCTGATGACCCCGCCACTACGCGGGAAGCCCCGGAGAACGAAGATTTCCTACCTGATTCATTTTCCAGTGACCGAAGTAATTTTTTGGGCAGGCTGCTCTCTAAAAACATTATAGGGTCCTACGCCATGGAGGAGGTGAAGGCCTCCACTCGCGAAGTAACAACGTTTGATCAAGAAAAAGAAAAACAGGAGTTTTTTCGTAACTTGGTCCTGGGTTTAATACCCGGAGGGTCTGCCGTGTGGAATTTGGCACACGGCAATTACAAAGATGCAGCTGCGGATATCATTTTTGATATCGTGTTATACGCTGCCACCGCAGGGCTAGGAAAACCGGTTAGTGGAGCAACTCGTGCGGGATCAAGCCGCTTCGGAAAGTTCCTGACTGGTGGCAAATCGACAGCTGGCGTGGGTAACTTGCTTCGGTCGACGACAAACGGGGGGAAAAAACTGGTATCCACAGGCCGTCAGTGGCTCGGCAGGTTGACAGGATCCTCGGACAGTGTCGACTTACTCAAGCTCTCCAATAGACACGATATTGCAATAGGTACCTATAAACCGGTCAACGGCGCGCCAATATCGAACGTCGCTGCGAAGTTCGATGAGGCGACTGGCAGATGGTTACCTTATGATGTAAGCAAGAACAAAGTCTATGGCAAGCCCCTGGAAAACTTCACCCCTGAAACCGCCAGGTATTTTGAGGACAGTTTGGGCGCTGCAGATGATGTCGCCGATGGCATCGGCGAAGTGGTACGCCGCAGAAGAAAACCCAATCACCTGGAAAAAAGCCTGGCCAATGATCGTGCAATACATTTAGGGCGCGAAATCAAGGACTTCAAGGTGCTCGGCGATGGTATTTTCTGCTATGTGGATAAATATAAAGGCGTGGAGAGACTTAATATTTGTGCCCATGGCGTCAATCCAAACTTTAAACAACTTCTCTCCGATGAGCCAATGCGTATGTTTTTTAATGGCAAGCAGAACACGCCCGCTGATCTGCTGGAGCATCTTCGCGCATCGGGTATTAGCCCTGAAAAGTTCAACAATGTACGCTTGTTGATGTGTCACTCAGCCAATGGTTCCGCCAATTCCTTTGGGAGTCAGTTTGGGAAATTAATAAAGCGTGATGTCAAGGCGTTTCAAGGACCTGTTCGTGCGTATGTCGTGCCTGAAAATGTTGATGCTTTAAAGGCAGATATAAATCTGACAAGTCCCGGGGCTTCAGCCGCTGATATCAACCAGCGGATCTACAATCAGCTTCAGCTGAATTTGTCTCTTGGCACAAGTAAAACAAGCTCTAAAGGAATTGGCGGCTCTCGGTCCGGAAAGGAAATACCCTTTTATTATCGCCCAGTAAAGTTTAAGGCAAGCTAAAACATGATCAGCCCCTTCGTCACAGCGAAAGGGCTGTCGGTTCTGATAAAGGCCCCTTACTCCCGAATCATCTCCCGTACTGTGGCCGTTAACAAATCAAAGGTAAACGGCTTGGTGATCAACTGCATCCCTGGGTCCAGGAAACCACCGCGCACCGCTGCGTGTTCGGCATAGCCTGTAATGAACAACACCTTGAGGTCAGGTCGAATTTGCCGGCCGATTTCCGCCAATTGCCGGCCATTCATACCGGGTAACCCGACATCGCTGATCATCAGGTCAATGCGTTGTTCGGACTCAATGATTGGCACCGCCGTATTCGCGTCCTCAGCCTCGATAAACCCATAACCCAGTTCCTTGAGCACGGCGCTGACCAGCACCCGTACTGCGGGGTCATCCTCGACGATCAACACCGTTTCCCCTGCATTGGCAAACGGTAGCAATGTCGGGTTGAGCGGTTCCTGGTCTTGGGGTTCGCCGATAAAACGCGGTAGGAACAAGCTGACCGTGGTGCCTTTGTTGACTTCGCTGTGGATGGTCACATGCCCACGAGACTGGCGAGCGAAGCCATAGATCATCGATAGCCCCAGCCCGGTGCCCTGGCCGATGGGTTTGGTGGTGAAAAACGGATCGAACACGCGGCCCATCAAGTGTTGCGGTATGCCGCAACCGTTGTCGCTGACACTCAGCTCTACGTAATCGCCCGGTGTCAGGGAGCCGTAGGCGGCGGTGAAGACACTGTCGAGGTGGCGGTTGGTGGTTTCCACCCTGAGCGTGCCCCCCGTGGGCATGGCGTCGCGTGCATTGATCACCAGGTTGAGCAGGGCGCTTTCGAGTTGGTTCGGATCGGCTTCGGCCGTCCACAACACCTCGCTCAAGCGCATGTCCAGGCTGATACTTTCGTTGATGCTGCGTTGCAGCAACTCGCCCATGGCGGTGACCAACTGATTGATCTGCACGGGTTTGGAATCCAGCGATTGTCGACGAGAGAACGCCAACAGTCGGTGGGTAAGGCTGGCCGCACGGTTGGCGGAGGTCACGCCCAGGTCGATCAGGCTGTCCAGGTCATCCAGCTTGCCGCGGGACACGCGCCTGCGCAGCAACTCCAGGCTGCCGATAATCCCGGTGAGCATATTGTTGAAGTCATGGGCGATACCGCCGGTCAACTGGCCCACGGCTTCCATTTTCTGCGATTGGCGCAACGCTTCTTCGTTGTTGCGCAGTTGCGCAGTGCGTTCTTCCACTTGCTGTTCGAGGGTTTCCAGGGTGCGCTGCAAATGCAGTTCACTCTGGCTCAAGTCGATCAGTCGATCGCGCGCTTCGTATTGGCGTCGCCGTCCACGCAGAGCAGTGCTGACCAGGCTGATCAGCGTCACAGGATGAAACGGGCGTTCAAGGAACGTGACGTTGCCCAGTAGCCCGCTCAAGTGTGAAGAGCCGTTTTGTTCACTGCCGCCGTGATGGGTCATCAACACAATGGGCAGGTCCGACCAGGCCGGCTGTTGGTGCAGGAACTCCAGCAAAGGTTCCAGGTTCACGCCACGCAAGGCTTCAGCCGCAATGATGAGCAGGCCGGCACCCTCGTTCAGCGCTGCGCACAAATCGTCAAGACTGCCGGCAACCACACCGTGGTAACCGGCTTCATTGAGCATCATCAGCGCGAGTGAGCTGTCTCGCCCCAGGGGCGCAAGGATGATGGCTCGTTCGAAGGCAGAAGGAGGCGGGGTCACACGTCCTCTTCCTTGAGCAGGGGTGAACCGGCGCCCATGTAGGTCGGGATGCCGCGCAACACGCCCTGGAAATTGTCCAGGGGTTGGCCGACGGTCATGCCGCGACTGCTGATACGGTATTCGCGTATGGTCGATTCGTGGGAGCCGGTGCGTTTCTTGATGATCGAAATGGCGCGGCGGACCTTGCCCAGTGCTTCGAAGTAACGCAGCAGGATGACGGTGTCGGCCAGGTAGGTGATGTCTACCGGGGTTTGCATATCGCCGACCAGGCCATGCTGGGCAACGGTCATAAAAGTCGCAGCACCTCGGCGGTTGAGATAGAGCAGCAGTTCGTGCATATGCAGGATCAGTGCATTTTCTTCCGGCATTGCCGCCTGATAACCATTGATACTGTCGATAACTACCGTCTTGATGCCGCGTTCGTCCACACAACGTCGTACCCGATGGGAAAACTCACCCGGGGACAACTCGGCCGCGTCCACCTGTTCGATCAACAGATTGCCGGTCGCTTGCATAGCCTCCAGGTCAATACCCATGTTCTTCATGCGCTCGAACAGCAGACCCATCTCTTCGTCAAAGATGAACAGTGCCGCCTTTTCTCCGCGCTCTACGGCGGCGGCGGCAAAAATCATCGAGATCAAGGATTTGCCGGTACCGGCCGGACCGAGGATCAGACTGCTGGAGCCGGTCTCGACACCGCCGCCCATCAAGGCATCCAGTTCGGCAATGCCGCTGCTCATGGTTTGCCGTACATAGCCACCACGGTGCTCGGCCGCTACCAGACGCGGGAACACATGTACACCGTCTCCCATGATGGTGAAGTCGTGGAAGCCGCCACGGTATTTCTGCCCGCGGTACTTCACGATTCGCACACGACGGCGTTCGGCGCCGTAGTCAGGGGTCAACTCTTCGAGGCGGATGACGCCGTGAGCCACGCTGTGCACGGTTTTGTCGAGAGACTCGGTGGTCAGGTCATCGAGCAGCAGTACCGTGGCGTCATAACGCACGAAGTAGTGCTTGATCGCCAGGATTTGCCGGCGATAGCGCAGCGAGCTTTGCGCCAGCAGACGGATCTCCGACAGGCTGTCGACCACCACGCGGGTCGGTTTGACGCGTTCCACCACTTCGAAAATCTGCCGAGTGGCTTCGCCCAGCTCCAGGTCGGAGGAATACAGCAAGCTTTGCTGATGTTCTGCATTGAGCAAGCTTTCGGGTGGGGTCAATTCGAAGATGTGGATGTTGTCGTCCAGGTCCCAACCGTGGGACTTGGCACCTTGGCGCAGTTCCCGCTCGGTTTCGGACAAGGTGATATAAAGCGATTTCTCACCGTTCTTCGCCCCTGCCTGCAGGAAGTGCAGGGCGACGGTGGTTTTACCGGTACCCGGCTCACCTTCGAGGAGGAACAAATGGCTACGTGATAGCCCGCCGGAAAGAATGTCATCAAGACCTTCGATGCCGGTGGCCGCCTTTTCACTTAAAAGCGCATTGGATGTAGACAAGAAGTGCCCTCAGGTCACGTACAAGTTGGGTGCACGCCGAAGGGCGCGCCATATTCACTTGACCGTATCGGTATGTGGCGGTTCAACGTTTCTTGAGAATTGCAGCCGTGCAGGACCGAGCTTGCTCGCGAAGAACGCCGGAACACCGCGTCTAACCGGCATACCCGCGTTATCGTTAACGTTTTTCGCGAGCAAGCTCGCTCCTACAGGCCCTGCTGTAGCGCCGGATCATCCGGGTTTTGCTGCTCCAACTGGGCCAGCAGCACCTGGACGTTCTGCAATTGGCCGCTCTCTTTCCAGTAATTGACCAGCAGTACACGTGCTTTGCGATTGGCCGGGTGGCGCTGAACGATCTCTTCCAACTGGCGCTGGGCCGCCTCCAGTTCATCCTGGTCGTGCAGTGTGGTGGCCAGGTCAAAGCGATAATCCTGGTTGTCCGGCTCAAGCTCCACCGCCTTGGACAGGCCCAGCAGGGCATAGGGGCGCTCGCCGTGGTGCAGCAACCACATGCCCAACGCGTGTTGCAGGTAGGCCGACTCCGGATGCGCCGCCAATTGCTGCGCCAACAGTTGGCGCGACTCCTCGGTCTTGCCTTGCTTGTCCAGCAGTTCGATTTGCGCCACGCCTGCTTGCAGGTTGTCCGGTTCCAGGCGCATTGCCTGTTCCAGAGCGTCTTGCGCCGGTGCCAGCATCGCGCTGTGGATATACAAGCGCGCCAGTTGGATCCAGCCTTGCGCGGTTTCGGGCTGGGCCTTGAGGGTTTTCACAAATTCGTCGAGTACCTGCTGCAAGGGGCCGAAATACAAGCCCAGGGTGTCTGGCGACAGGCCGAGCAGGGCATTGGCCGCAGCAAAGCGCACAGCCTGTTCGGGATCATCCAGTACCGGACCGAGCAACAGGGTGCGCTGGCCGGTGGGTACCAGGCCGACGATGCTGTGGATCGCCGCTTCGCGAACCATTGCAGATTCATCGGCCAGGTCTTTATCCGCCAGCTTCAACGCTTGGGGGCTGGGGTAATTGGGCAACTGGGCGTGCAGGGCGGCACGGCGCTCAGGCGACAGATCAGGCCGCCCCAACTGTTGGTACAACACGCGCGCTGCGCCCGGCTCACCGTTTTGGGCCTGTTTCAACGCCTTGGAATAACCGTGGGCAATGGCGGGTGCCACGGTGACTTGAGGGGGGCGGGAGAAAAACCAAGTGATCGACACGATCAACAACAGGGCGCACAGGCCGAGGATGGAGTTACGGCGTGACTTTGACATGCGGGCATCCGAAAGCTGTGGTTGCTGGTGCAAAGCCATCAGCTTCGGTCAGTGCAGGGCCAGTGTCAAACCGGCATCAGGTCAGCACGTACTCCACCGGTTGCGGCGCAGCAGGCAAGTCGACTTCACCGAGGGCCGCCAGGATCTCGCGTTCCAGCGTTCGCAGGATGGCATCGCACGGCAGGTCGTTTTCGTCGAAGCCAAACGGATCCTCCAATTCATCGCCGATCGCATCCAGACCAAAGAAGGTGTAGCTGACGATCGCGGTGAACACCGGTGTCAACCAGCCCAGCGGTTCGGCCATGGCGAAGGGCAACAGGATGCAGAACAGGTAAATGGTGCGGTGCAGCAGCAAGGTGTAGGGGAAGGGCAGTGGCGTGGTCTTGATGCGTTCACAGGACGCCTGCACCTGGCTGAGGCCGACCAGCCGAGCTTCCAGCTGGGTGTAGCGCCATTCACTGATCACACCCTGCCGGGCCAGCACGCACAACCGCGCACCGAGCATTTGCAGCACGCTGTCAGGCAAGTTGGGGCGGCTCGCGCGCACGGTAACCCAGGGCTGCATGGCGCGCACCTCATCTTCATGGCGCAAATGCGCGATCAAGCCATGGGCAAAACCGCATAGCTCACGCAGCAGCCCGGCCCGCTCGGGAGTATCGCCGAGCACCTGGGTTTCACGAATCAGCGAGCGTACCTCGATGATCATCTGCCCCAGTTGCTTGCGGCCTTCCCACCAGCGGTCGTAGCAGGCGTTATTGCGAAAACTCATGAAAATCGACAACGACAAGCCCAGCAAGGTAAAGGGCGTAGCGTTGACCTTGGAAAAATAGGCGGGGTGCAGGGTTTCCACCAGCACGATGACTGAAGCCAGCAGCGTGACCAACAGGCTGCGCCAGGCAATGCGCTTGGCAATCGAACCCTTGAGGGAAAACAGGATGCCCAGCAGGTTGGGCTTGGGGCGAACGATCATGGCAGGCTTCTGTGAGGGTGCAGGCATCAGGGTAGAAGCTGGCTTGCAGAGCGTCCAATCACTTGGATCGACCGTTTGATCGGTGGGATCAATGATCGCCATACCCGCCGATAGCAGGATTGGCCAAACCAGTCAGCCAGGTTGAAAGCTTTGACCATTGCCCCTGCAGCGCTCTGGAGCGACTATTTCAGCCGATTTATCCAGTTAAAAAGTCCTGAAAATAAAAATACAGAAGGATTGAAACGATGCGTGAGTATTTGGCCGCCACCACTGAGTTTGATTATCAGCGCACTGTTGATGCCGCACTGGCCGGCAACCTGCAGGCGCTCAATGCCTGCGTGGAGTGCTGTGACCGCCACGCGCTGCCAGGGCGCATCGCGTTGTTCTGGGAGGGCCGGGACGGGCGCAGCGCCACGTCGACCTTTACCGAACTGCAGGACCAGGCCGCACGCTTTGCCAATTTCCTCCTGGCCCAGGGCGTCAAGCGCGGCGACAAGGTGGCGGGCCTGCTGCCACGTACGGCCGAGTTGCTGGTGGTGGTGTTCGCAACCTGGCGCATCGGCGCGGTGTATCAGCCGCTGTTTACCGCCTTTGGCCCCAAGGCCATTGAACATCGCCTGACCAGCTCCGGCGCGGCGCTGGTGGTCACCGACGCGGTGAACCGCCCCAAGCTGGCCGAAGTCGCCGACTGCCCGACCATTGTCACGGTCACCGGCGCCAGGGGCGAGGGCATCGTGCGTGGCGACTATAGCTTCTGGGCCGAGCTGCCCAACTACTCCAACGTCTGCGAGCCGGTGTTGCTGGGCGCGGAGGACCCGTTCCTGCTGATGTTCACTTCGGGCACCACCGGTCCATCCAAAGCACTCTCGGTGCCGCTCAAAGCCATTGTCGCGTTCCAGGGCTATATGCGCGACGCCGTGGACTTGCGCCCTGAAGACGCGTTCTGGAACGTCGCCGACCCCGGCTGGGCCTATGGCATCTATTTCGGGGTGACCGGGCCGTTGTCCATGGGGCATCCGATTACCTTTTACGACGGTCCGTTCACCCTGGAAAGCACCTGCCGGGTCATCAATAAGTACGCAATCACCAACCTGACCGGCTCGCCCACGGCGTATCGATTGCTGATTGCCGGCGGCGAGCAGTTCGCCCGTTCAATCAAGGGCACGCTGCGCATCGTCAGCAGTGCCGGCGAGCCGTTGAACCCTGAGGTGATCCGCTGGTTCGCCGACAACCTGGAGGTGACCATCCACGACCACTACGGCCAGACTGAGCTGGGCATGGTCCTGTGCAATCACCATGGCCTGACTCACCCGGTGCATGTGGGATCGGCGGGGTTCGCTTCGCCCGGGCACCGCATCGTGGTGCTGGATGACAACCACCAGGAACTGCCAGCCGGGCAGCCCGGCATTCTGGCCATCGACCGCGAGCAATCGCCGATGTGCTGGTTCGCCGGCTACGACGGTGTGAAGACCAAAGCCTTCGTCGGCAAGTACTACCTCAGCGGCGACACCGTGGAATTGAATCCCGATGGCAGTATCAGTTTTGTCGGGCGCAGCGATGACGTGATTACCACTTCCGGCTACCGCGTGGGGCCATTCGACGTCGAAAGCGCCCTGGTCGAACACCCCGCGGTGGTCGAGGCCGCCGTGGTCGGCAAACCTTGCCCTGAGCGTACTGAACTGGTGAAAGCCTTCGTGGTGATCAGCGAGCAATACCGCGCCACCCCGGAGCTGGCCGAAGAGCTGCGCCTGCATGTACGCCAGCGCCTGGCCGCCCATGCTTACCCACGGGAAATCGAATTTGTCAGCGACTTGCCCAAAACCCCGAGCGGCAAGCTGCAACGCTTTATTTTGCGCAATCAGGAAATAGCTAAGGCCCAGGCGGCCGTGGCTTGATCCCTTTCAAAGGAAACAACGATGCAGATTGAAAACAAGGTATTTCTGGTCAGCGGCGGTGCTTCTGGCCTCGGCGCGGCCACGGCTGACATGCTCATCGCGGCCGGCGCCAAAGTCATGCTGGTGGACTTGAACGCCGACGCCGTTGCCGCCAAGGCCACGCAACTGGGCGACAACGCCCGCAGCACCGTGGCAGATATCAGCCAGGAAGCCGCTGCCGAGGCCGCAGTGAAGGCGGCGGTCGAGGCGTTTGGTGGTTTGCATGGCCTGATCAACTGCGCCGGTGTCGTGCGCGGCGAAAAAATCCTTGGCAAGAACGGCCCTCATGGGCTGGCCAGCTTTGCCCAGGTGATCAACGTCAATCTGATCGGCAGCTTCAATCTGTTGCGCCTGGCCGCTGCGGCGATCGCAGAAACCGAAGCGAATGCCGACGGCGAGCGCGGTGTGATCATCAATACTGCCTCGGTGGCGGCGTTCGATGGGCAGATCGGCCAGGCCGCGTATGCCGCCTCCAAAGGTGCGATTGCCAGTTTGACCTTGCCCGCCGCACGAGAACTGGCGCGTTTCGGGATCCGCGTGATGACCATCGCCCCGGGCATTTTCGAAACCCCGATGATGGCCGGCATGACCCAGGAAGTTCGCGACTCCCTGGCCGCTGGCGTGCCGTTTCCGCCACGCCTGGGCAAACCCGACGAATATGCCGCGCTGGTGCGACATATCCTTGAAAACAGCATGCTCAATGGTGAGGTGATCCGTCTCGACGGTGCCTTGCGTATGGCCGCCAAGTAAGGAGCGCCTGTATGAATGACCCTATTGTGATTGTCAGCGCCGTGCGCACGCCCATGGGCGGGTTCCAGGGCGACCTCAAAAGCCTGACCGCACCGCAGCTGGGCGCGGCGGCTATTCGTGCCGTCGTTGAACGCGCCGGAATCGCCACCGATGCTGTGGACGAGGTGCTGTTTGGCTGCGTACTCCCAGCCGGGCTTGGGCAGGCACCTGCACGCCAGGCGGCCCTGGGCGCCGGCTTGGACAAGTCCACCCGCTGCACCACCCTGAACAAAATGTGCGGCTCGGGCATGGAGGCCACGATTCTCGCCCACGACTCATTGCGCGCCGGCAGCGTCGATGTGGTGATCGCCGGCGGCATGGAAAGCATGTCCAACGCCCCGTACCTGCTGGATCGTGCACGCAGTGGCTACCGCATGGGCCACGGCAAGGTGCTTGACCATATGTTTCTCGATGGCCTGGAAGACGCCTACGACAAGGGCCGCCTGATGGGCACCTTTGCCGAAGATTGCGCCGAGCACAACGGCTTTACCCGGGAAGCCCAGGATGCCTTTGCGATCGCTTCCCTGACACGCGCGCAGGAGGCCATCACCCATGGCAGCTTCGCCAGCGAGATCGTCCCGGTGCAGGTCACCGTAGGCAAGGAACAAAAAACCATTCTGCACGATGAACAGCCGCCCAAGGCCAGGCTGGACAAGATCGCCAGCCTGAAGCCGGCGTTCCGTGAAGGCGGCACCGTCACCGCGGCCAACTCCAGCTCGATCTCCGACGGCGCCGCGGCATTGTTGCTGATGCGCGAGTCCGATGCCCATAAGCGTGGCCTCAAGCCGTTGGCGGTGATCCACGGCCACGCCGCGTTTGCCGATGAGCCGGGGCTGTTCCCCGTAGCGCCGGTGGGGGCGATCCGAAAATTGATGAGCAAGACCGGCTGGAGTCTCGAAGAGGTCGACCTGTTCGAAATCAATGAAGCCTTCGCCGTGGTCAGCCTGGTGACCATGAGCAAGCTGCAGATTTCCCACGACAAGGTCAACGTGCATGGCGGCGCCTGCGCCCTGGGCCATCCGATTGGTGCTTCGGGTGCGCGGATCCTGGTGACACTGCTCTCGGCCCTGCGCCAGAAGGGCCTCAAGCGTGGCGTCGCGGCCATCTGTATCGGCGGCGGTGAAGCCACGGCCATGGCCGTTGAATGCCTCTACTAAGGATGACTTATGCTGCCCAATGACGAACAACTGCAAATCAGCGACGCCGCCCGGCAATTTGCCCAGGAACGCTTGAAGCCGTTCGCCGCCGAATGGGATCGCGAGCATCGCTTTCCCAAGGAAGCTATCGCTGAAATGGCCGAACTGGGCTTTTTCGGCATGTTGGTCCCGGAACAGTGGGGCGGTTGCGACACCGGCTACCTGGCCTACGCCATGGCCCTGGAAGAAATCGCCGCAGGTGACGGCGCGTGCTCGACCATCATGAGCGTGCACAACTCGGTGGGCTGCGTGCCGATCCTCAAATTCGGCAATGACCAGCAAAAGGCCCAATTCCTCACGCCCCTGGCCAGTGGCACCATGCTCGGAGCCTTCGCATTGACCGAGCCCCAGGCCGGTTCCGATGCCAGCAGCCTGAAGACCCGTGCACGCCTTGAAGGCGATCACTATGTGCTCAATGGCTGCAAACAGTTCATCACCTCCGGGCAAAACGCCGGGATCGTGATTGTGTTTGCCGTCACCGACCCGGCAGCGGGCAAGCGTGGGATCAGTGCCTTTATCGTACCCACTGACTCTGCAGGCTACACCGTGGCGCGAGTCGAAGACAAGCTCGGGCAACATGCTTCCGACACGTGCCAGATCCTGTTTGAAGACGTGAAGGTGCCCGTGGCCAATCGCCTGGGCGAGGAGGGCGAGGGCTACAAGATTGCCCTGGCCAACCTTGAGGGTGGCCGCGTCGGCATCGCCTCCCAATCGGTGGGCATGGCCCGTGCCGCCTTCGAAGCGGCCCGCGACTATGCCCGCGAGCGGGAAAGCTTCGGCAAACCGTTGATCGAGCACCAGGCCGTCGCCTTTCGCCTGGCGGACATGGCCACGCAAATTGCCGTGGCCCGGCAGATGGTGCATTACGCCGCGGCCCTGCGTGACAGCGGCAAGCCGGCGTTGGTGGAGGCATCCATGGCCAAGCTGTTTGCTTCGGAAATGGCCGAGAAAGTCTGTTCGGCCGCCTTGCAAACCCTGGGCGGTTACGGTTACCTGAGCGACTTCCCCCTGGAGCGGATCTACCGCGATGTGCGGGTCTGCCAGATTTACGAAGGCACCAGCGATATTCAACGCATGGTCATCTCACGCAATCTATAAGGAGCCGATACATGAGTTATGAAACCATCCTGCTTGACGTCCAGGGCCGCGTCGGGCTGATTACCCTCAACCGCCCGCAGGCGTTGAACGCCTTGAACGCGCAACTGGTCAGCGAACTGAATCAGGCGCTGGATAACCTGGAGGCCAATCCTGAGGTCGGCTGCATCGTACTGACCGGCTCGAAAAAAGCCTTTGCGGCCGGCGCCGACATCAAGGAAATGGCCGAGCTGACTTACCCGCAGATCTACATGGACGACCTGTTCAGCGACAGTGACCGTGTGGCCAACCGCCGCAAGCCGATCATTGCGGCGGTGAATGGCTTTGCCCTCGGTGGCGGCTGTGAACTGGCGTTGATGTGCGACTTTATCCTGGCCGGTGACAGTGCCCGATTCGGCCAGCCGGAAATCAACCTCGGCGTGCTGCCGGGCATGGGCGGCACCCAGCGCCTGACCCGCGCCGTGGGCAAGGCCAAGGCTATGGAAATGTGCCTGACCGGGCGCTTTATCGACGCCGTCGAAGCCGAGCGATGCGGGATCGTGGCGCGTATCGTGCCGGCCGATGAGCTGCTGGAAGAAGCGTTGAAAGTCGCTGCCCTGATCGCCAGTAAGTCAGTGCCGATCAGCATGATGGTCAAGGAGAGCGTGAACCGCGCCTTTGAAGTCAGCCTGTCCGAAGGCGTGCGTTTTGAGCGCCGGGTGTTCCACGCGGCGTTTGCGACCCAGGATCAGAAGGAAGGCATGGCCGCATTCGTGGCCAAGCGGGCGCCGGAGTTCAAGGATAAGTAACCCCCTCTCTCCCACACTGGAGAGCCAAATGTGGGAGGGGCTTGCTGTAGGAGCGAGCTTGCTCGCGAAAAACCCATAGACGCCGCGTTTATTCAGGAAGCACGCGTTGTCGTTGACGTTCTTCGAGCTCGCTCCTACAGTTTTTTGCGGTATCAGTCAGAGCTGGTAGTGCTTGAGTTCCCTGGCAATCACCATCCGCTGGATCTCGCTGGTGCCTTCGTAAATCTGCGTGATCCGCGCATCCCGGTAGTAACGCTCCACCGGATAGTCTTCCAGATACCCATACCCTCCATGAATCTGCATCGCCTTGGAGCAGACCCGCTCGGCCATTTCCGAGGCAAACAGCTTGGCCTGGGAGGCTTCGGACAAGCATGGTTTGCCGGCAGTGCGCAGGCGCGCCGCGTGGAGGATCAGCAAGCGTGCTGCGTTCAGCTGCGTTTGCATGTCAGCCAACAGGTTGGCCACGCTCTGATGTTCGATGATCGCCTTGTCGAACTGCACGCGATCCCGGGCATAAGCCAGCGCCGCTTCAAAGGCGGCGCGGGCGATGCCCAAGGCCTGGGCGGCAATACCGATGCGCCCACCTTCCAGGTTGGACAGGGCGATGGCCAGGCCCTTGCCGCGCTCACCCAGCAGGTTGGCTTGCGGCACGCTGCATTGGTTGAGCGTAACGGCACAGGTGTCCGACGCACGGATGCCCATCTTGTGTTCGGTGCGGTCGACCACAAAACCCGGGGTGTCGGTAGGCACCAGAAACGCTGAAATACCCTTCTTGCCCAATTCCGGATCGGTCACCGCAAACACGATGGCCAACCTGGCGCGCTTGCCATTGCTGACAAATTGCTTGGCGCCGTTGATCACCCACTGGCCGTCTTTCAATTCGGCACGGGTGCGCAGGTTGTGGGCTTCGGAGCCGGCCTGAGGTTCGGTCAGGCAGAAACAGCCGATGGCCTGGCCGCTGGCGAGTTCGGCCAGCCATGTGTGTTTTTGCTCGGCTGTGCCGTAGTTGAGGATAGGCCCGCAACCCACTGAATTATGGATACTCATCAAAGCGCCGGTGGCGCCGTCACCCGCAGAAATTTCCTCCACGGCCAGCGCGTAGGCCACGTAGTCCACATAGGTGCCGCCCCATTCTTCAGGGACCACCATGCCGAGCAGGCCCAGTTCGCCCATCTTTGCCACCAGTGCGTCGTCGATCCAGCCGGCTTTCTCCCAGGCTTGGGCATGGGGGGCAATTTCGCCACGGGCGAAGTCCCGCGCCATGTCGCGGATCATGACTTGTTCTTCTGTGTATTCAAGATCTTGCATGGCTTATTTCCCAATCTGCGCGAAGCTGTGGAAGAAGCTCTCGACGTGGCCGGCATCCAGCGCATCGAGCGTGGGCGGGTTCCAGCGCGGGGCTTTATCCTTGTCGATGATCAGGGCGCGAACGCCTTCAATCAGGTCGCCACGTTCGAACCATTGACGGTCCAGGTGCAGCTCCAGAGCAAAGCACTGTTCCAGCGGGAGGTGCCGGCCACGACGCAGCATCTGCAAGGTCACGGCCATGGCCAGGGGCGAGCGGGTCTGCATCAGGTGGGCTGTGGTCAACGCCCATTCGTGGGTGTCGGCGACCGTAACTGCCTGCAATTGCTCGACGATGCTCGGTACGTCCGGCAGCGCGAAGAAGTGATCAATGACCGGGCGCAGGGCCGCCAGTGGCGCATCGGGCAATTGCTGCACGGCCAGTTTGGCGAGCACACCTTGCAAATCCTTGAGGGGGGAACCGCTCCATTGCAACTGGTCGAGCTTGTTGTCCAGGACAGGGAGTCTGGCGCTGTCGATAGACCAGTCGGCCAGCCCGCAATACAGCGCATCGGCGGCACGTATCTGCACCCCGGTGACGCCAAGGTAAGTCCCCAGCTCACCGGGAATACGCGACAGGAAATAGCTGCCGCCTACATCGGGGAAGTAGCCGATAGCCACTTCCGGCATCGCCAGGCGGCTGCGTTCAGTGACGACCCGCAGATCTGCGCCTTGTACCAGGCCCATGCCGCCGCCGAGGACGAAGCCGTCCATCAGTGCCACGACCGGTTTACGGTAATGGTGGATGGCCAGGTCAAGGGCATATTCCTCCACGAAGAAATCCTGGTGCAGGGTGTCGCCGTTCTTGAAACTGTCGTACAGCGAGCGGATATCGCCGCCAGCGCAGAAGGCTTTTTCGCCGGCGCCACGCAGCACCACGGCATAAACCTGCGGATCATCCGCCCACGCCTGCAACTGCGCCGTCAACTGGCGGACCATATCGAGGGTGATGGCATTCAAGCCGGCGGGGCGATTGAGGGTGAGGTGGCCGATATGGTTACGCACTTCACTTAGTACTTCCTGCTGAATATCGGCGTGGCTTGCTTCGGATGAAACCTGAGCAGTCATCACTAACTCCCTGCTTTTATTGTTCTTTATCAAGATGTTCGCAGTCGAACCTTCTCGCGATCGTACCAGTGCAAATTTGCCCAGTACAACCCGGAATCATGCAGGTCGTTGTTGCATTTATGCCGTAGGGATCAAGCCATGCGGTTGGTCAGGACCTCACCGATACTGCGACGTCGTGCGTGACCTTCCGCTGCGTGGATCAGTTGTTCCAGCTCAGTGGGCTCGACATCGTAAAATTGCTCCATTTCGGCCAGCGCCAGCTTGAGGTCGGCCGCTGTGATCGATGGATCGCTCACGGGCTGAATGCCGAGGACGACAGGAGCAGGCTCGGTCAGCCCCTTGGGATAACGTGTGCGCGTGGCATTGTTATAGAGCAGTGCGCATCCCAGCAGAGCGCCGGCGCCGAGCATGACCGGCGCCAGCTCCTGCCAGCCGAGGGCAATCGATGCAGGGTCGGCCAGCACCAGGGTCATGGCCAGGCCACCGGCCGGTGGGTGCAGGCAACGCAGCCAACAAATCAGGATTACCGTCATGCCCGCCGCCAGGCACGCGCTACCCAGGGTTCGCCCCAGTACACGTGCCACCAGCAATGCAACGATGCCGGCACACAGGTAACTGCCCATGATCGACCATGGCTGGGCCAGCGCTCCTGATGACACCGCAAACAGCAACACGGCCGAAGCGCCAAGGGGGCCGAGCAAATGCAGGGCAACCTCCATGCCGAATACCTGGGCGCAAGCCCAGACACTGAACATTGTGCCCAAGGCCATGCCGATGCCGGCACGACTCCATTCAGCGGGGCGGGTGTTGATTGCAACGGGTAACCAGCGAGCGAGCATTTAAAGACGATCCATAAACGGCGGGCGAAAAAAAAGGCCTGCCTGGTTTCCCGTTGCAGCCCTTTGAACGTTCCAACATTTGGGGGAGGAACCCGTGCAGTGTGCCGAGGTTGGTCTGATCGCACCACTGCATATTAATGAAGGTTAAACGCAAATATTATGCACTTAAAGGGTATCTCCGAAGGTAATGGGGCCCGCCGCAGTGGGCGCTGGTGCGCAGATTTTGCCCAGCACCCGGTTATTGGCCTCTTCATTGAACAAGCGCTCATGCAGGTCTTCGCGCAATTTGGGGTCGTCGGCCAGTGGCCCCTTCAACGCCACCAGCGCATCGCGCAATGCCATCAAACGATCCAGTCTTGGTAAAGGTACATTCAACAGTTCCTCTCGCACGGCATTGTCCTCTCAATGAAGTAAGCCATCGCGCGTGGGCAGCCTACAGCGTCCTTGTAGTTATGGCGTGCCTTGACCCAAGCGCTTTCGGGACAGCCCTGACGATCGGGTGGTAGATACTTAATGCACGTGGCAGCGAGTCTACCGTCGGGTTCCAGGCACAGGAAGGGAAAGTGCACCAGCCATTACGCAAAGGAATGTAGGTGTTTTCTTGGTGCCTGTGATGAAAGACGCCCACTGGTTAAAGAGTCGACGTTCTTTCTTACAATGCCCCTGGAAAAGTGCTCATGGCACCGTGGTTTTTACCAAATGCAGCAATACGTAAGGGTTCTTGTCGAACTCGCCGGTCAGCGTGGGCGTGATCGAGCGCAAGCGTGGATCGTCCAGCCCTTCGAAGTCGGCCTGGCTCATGACCAACCATGCCGGGGCCTGGATCGGCTTCAATTCAATGGGCAATTGGGTAAACAGCGGGACCTTGTCACAATCGAAGTTGACCATGAACTTGATGGCTTTCGCGTCTTTACCCAGCGCGTGCAGCACCACGGGCGCCGGTTGCTGCAGGACTTGAGCCTTGACGGCCAGGCTGAACGTGCGCGTGTCGTATAACCGACGCTCCAGGGGTTCGACCACCAGGATGTAGGTTGTCCAAAGGGCCAGCACTGCAGCCAGGGCCGGGCCGTACGTACGCAGCCGGGACTTGAGCAGCGTCAGCAACGCCAGAATCTGAAGCAGCCCAAGCACGGCGAAGATCACTTCAAGGTGGGCCAGCGGCTCCGGATAACGCCGCCGTGCCACTAGCAGGCCAATCACCAACAACGTCGGCAATAGTATCCAGACGCCCAGCATCAGGCCGCGCAGCCAGGCAAACAGTCGCCCCTGTGTCGCCTGGAACGGGTACGCGGCAATGATCGCTGCCATCGGCAACATCGGCAGGATATAGCGCGCTTTTTTCGCTTGTGGCACCGACAGGCCCACCATCACCAGCACACCCGCGGCTGCGCAATACAGCACCAGCTTCAATGCCGGGTCCGGTGCCCGCCGCCCGCCGATCATGACCGCCACCAGTACCAATATTGCCAGCGGATAAGCCAGGGCGTAGTTACCCATGGAGCTGGTGAAGTAATACAGCACACCGCCGGAGCCTTCGCTGCCATCCATGCGCCCCAGGAACTGCATACGAATCACGTCATGCATGAAGTCTTCGCCGCCGCTGAGCTTGGCCAGCAGCAGCAACAGACCGACGCACGCCGCCAGCAGCGCCAACGCCAGCAGGCCGAAGCTGAACAGGCGGCGCCACTGGCGGTTGATCAGGTAATAGCTGCACAAAACGCCTGTGGGGATCACCAGGCCAATCGGCCCACGCAGTGCAAACCCGAGCAGCAGCAACACAAACACCCAATGTAAGCGCTTGGCAGCAGCGAAGTGATCATGGGCATAGCCCAGATAGAACACCGCCAGGGTCACGGCGGCGAGCATCTGGTCCAGGGAGACCGCGCGGGTTTCGCTGACAAAGGTGCTGCTGAGCAGCAACATTGCCAGGCTCAACAGCCCCCAGCGCGGGGAGTAGGGCGCAGTCAGGCGGTAGACCAGCATTACGATCAGTGCTGACGCGACAGCGGTGGGCAGCCATGCCGTCAGGCTGGTGACCTGGCCAAATGGCAATGACAGCAGCCAGGTCAGCAGCGTTGAAGTCGCCAGGTAGTCGGCATACGGTTGGCCGTAGGTTGTGGGGAAAAAACCTGGCCCGTGGCGCAGCATTTCCTGGGCAAACACCACGAAGCGTGAATCAAAGCCAATAATTGCCTGGTGCCAGTTGCCGGCGATAAACAGCACCAGCGCCAAGAGCCCAAGCCCCAGTGACTGGCGGCGGATTGGGGCGCTCTGCAAGGATGGGAAAGCCTTGTTCACCTAGCCGACATCCCTGACCTGTTCCACCCAGTTTTGCTGGGGAATCGGCAACTCGCAGGAATCGCCACGGCCAATGGGGAAATACTTGAAGCCTTTGCGTGTCAGGCGTTCACCGTCATACAGGTTGCGGCCATCGAAGATCACCGGGGTTTTCAAGCGCTGGTGAATCAGGTCGAAGTCCGGCGCCTTGAATTGCTGCCATTCGGTGCACACGATCAGCGCATCGGCGCCGCCCAGGGTGGACTCAGGGGTGCCCATCAGCATCAGGCGCGGGTCGTCGCCATAGATCCGCTGGGTTTCCTGCATGGCTTCCGGGTCGAAGGCGCGCACATTGGCACCGGCGGCCCACAAGGCTTCCATCAGCACGCGGCTGGGAGCGTCGCGCATGTCATCGGTGTTGGGCTTGAAGGCCAGGCCCCACAGGGCGAAAGTCTTGCCCTTCAGATTGCCCTTGAAGAACGCATTGATGCGCTCGAACAGCTTGCTCTTCTGGCGCTGGTTGATGGCTTCCACTGCTTCGAGCAGGTCGCTGGAACAGTTGGCTTGCTTGGCGCTATGGATCAAGGCACGCATGTCTTTGGGGAAGCACGAGCCGCCGTAGCCACAGCCTGGGTAGATGAAGTGGTAGCCGATTCGCGAGTCGGCACCAATGCCCAGGCGCACCGATTCAATATCGGCGCCCAGGTGCTCGGCCAGTTCGGCAATCTGGTTGATGAAGCTGATCTTGGTGGCCAACATGCAGTTGGCGGCGTACTTGGTCAGTTCGGCGCTGCGCAGGTCCATAAAAATGATGCGATCGTGGTTGCGATTGAACGGCGCGTACAGGTCGCGCATGACCTCACGCACTTCCTCGCGTTCGCAGCCGATGATGATGCGGTCCGGGCGGCGGCAGTCGGCAACGGCCGAGCCTTCCTTGAGGAATTCCGGGTTGGAGACAATATCGAACTCCAACTGACGGCCAGCGGCATTCAGGTTCTTTTCGATATGAGCGCGCAGGGTGTCACCGGTGCCGACCGGCACGGTGGATTTCTCCACCAGGATCACCGGCTGCACGCGATGGCGCGACACGGCGTCACCCACCGACAGCACGTATTTCAGGTCGGCAGAGCCGTCTTCATCCGACGGCGTACCCACGGCAATGAACAGCACTTCACCGTGCTCGACGGCGAGTTTTTCGTCGTAGGTAAAGCGCAGGCGGCCGCTTTCCAGGTTGTCCTTGACCATCGCGGCCAGGCCCGGCTCGAAGATGGTCACGTGACCTTTCTGGAGCGATTCGACCTTGCTTTTGTCAACGTCCATGCAAATGACATCGTGACCGACTTCGGCTAATACAGTGGCCTGTACCAGACCAACGTAACCACTACCAAATACGCTGATTTTCATGGGGTATTCCTGGGACTTGAGGTGCACGCACGACGAGAGTTGATAACCAGTACGCCGAGGATGACCAAGGCCACCCCCAGGGTTTTTGAAAGCGAGACAGCTTCGTTGAACACCGGCAGGCTGGCGGCCAGCAGATAGACCAGCGCGTAACTGATGCTGAGCAGCGAGTAGGCACGGCCCAGAGGCAAATGCTTGAGTGCGCCAAGCCAGCAGAGCATCGACAGCGCGTAGGCGATGATCGCCAGGATCACCACGCCCAGGGCGCCCAAGTCGATGCTGTTGTGGGTGAAGGCGGCCAGCCACTCGGTGGGCAAGGGCAGGCGCGTCATGCTCCAGCGCATGCCCAATTGGGCGCCACTCACCAGGCCGACGCTGCCCAGGGCCAGGGCGAAACCCTGTACGCGGCTCATACCTGGCGCCCCAGCAGTACGACGCCGGCAATCACCAGCCCCACACCCAGCCAGTGACGGCCATCAATGGGTTCGTGAAATACAAAGCGCGCCATCAGCGTGACCAGCACAAAATTCAGGCTGAGCATGGGGTAGGCAATCCCCACTTCCAGGCGCTGCACTACCAGCAGCCACACCAGCAGGCCCAGGCCCAGGCACACCAGCGCTGACCATAACCACGGCGAGCGCAGCTTCAATGCCCAGCCTTGAGGCATGTCCCGCCAGCTTTCCACGGCAAACTTTTGCGATACCTGGCCCATGCAGGTGAGCAAGCAGGCTGTGAGCAACAGCAGCAGGGTGGTCATGGCGCGACCTGCGGGAAAATCAGGATCACGATCTTGCCTTGGGCATATCGCTTGCCATCGGCGGGCAGCAACGCGAGCTCTTCTTTTTCACCCTGGCTGTTGACGCGCATGACCACACCCACGGCGCCGGTGCGACGGGTTTGCGCCATCCACGCCTGGATCGCATTACGGTCGACCAGCCGGTGGGCCGTGTCGGCGTAGGCCAGCCCGTACTTGACCTCGCCCGAGGTGTTGTAGAGCGTGATATCCGGTCGTTTGAGACGCCAGGACAGTGCAGAAGCAGCACCCAGATCGTTGCTCAACAGGGCGACAGTGGGCTGTAATTCCTCGATGTGATCGATGATGAACTGGTCCGGGGTCTTGTTATAAACCACCGAATGGGGCAATGCCGCAGGCACCAATACCACGAGTAGCCCACTGCCGATCAGGGGCGCCGCCCACAACGTCAAGGGCCGTGCCGCTTGCAGCAGGTTGACCACGATCCAACCGAACAGGAAGATGAACACCAGCACCAGGCTGAAAGTTTCCTCACCCGGCTCGTACACCGGTTTTTTTAACTGGACCCAGCTGAGGGCCAGCAATACCAGCACACCGATCGCCAGGTTCAGCCAGCCATTGATGCGCAGGACGCGACCGTCGCCTTGCTTGAGCTTGTCGCTCAAGGTCGAGCCCATCAGCAACGCCAGGGGCAGCATGCAAGGCATGATGTAGGAGGGCAACTTGCCCTTGGCCAGGCTGAAAAACGCCAGCGGCATCAGCAGCCATAGCAGCAGGAATGCGGTTTTCGGCACGTGCTTTTGCAGCCACGCCTGCTTGAGCGTGGACGGCAACAGGGCGACCCACGGCAGCGCGAACGCTACCAGCAGCGGCAGGTAATACCAGAACGGCTCAGCGTGCTGGGCATCTTCCCCGGCAAAGCGCTGGATGTGCTCGTGCCAGAAAAAGAAATGCCAGTAGTCCGGTTCTTGCAGGTGCACAGCCAATGCCCACGGCACGCTGACAGCAATTGCAACCACCACGGCCACGCCGCCAAACGTGCACAACTCACCCAGGCGTTTTTGCCAGAGGGCGTAGGGCAGGGCGATCAATACCGGTAGCAACCAAGCCAGGAAGCCCTTGGTCATGAAGCCCATGCCGCACGCGAAACCCAACAGCGCCCAGGACCACAGTCGGCCGCGCCGCGTGCTGCTGTCAAAGCAGAACCACAACGCCACGCCGGTCAGGTTGACCCAGAAGGTGAACTGCGGGTCCAGGTTGGAATAACCACCGAGGGCCGCCACGCTGACGAAGCTCATGTACAGCAGGGTGCTGACCAGGCTTTTGTGCGGGTCGTTCCACAACCGGCGGGATACCAGGTAAACCAGCACAATGCTCAACGCGCTGCTCAAGGCCGAGGCAAACCGCACGCCGAACAGGTTCTGCCCGAAAATCGCCTGGCCCAACGCAATCATCCAGTAGCCCGCGGCGGGTTTTTCGAAGTAACGAATGCCCATGAAGTGCGGTGAGGCCCATTTGCCGGTCAGCAGCATTTCCTGGCTGATCTGCGCATAGCGGGTTTCATCGGGAATCCACAGGCCATGGGTGGCCAGCGGCAGCAGGTAAAACGCGGCAAACGCCAACAGGAGCAGGGGCAAGGCCCAGCGACGAATCATGCCTGCTGTACTCCCAGCCAACCCTCGCGGCCGCTCAATGCGCCACGCACCAGTTGTTGTTGGGGCAGGGTGGTTACATCTGCGGGCAGAAGATCACCCAAGGGTTTGAAATCAATGCCGCGCTGCCCGGCCTGGGCGAGCAACTGGCGAAAGTCATTGGCCATCAGAATCCCTTCTACTTCTGCGTGGATCGTGTAGACGTTCAGCTTCGACGCGCTGAACCGGTCCAGGATGAAGCGGTTGAAATCATTGGCAGCCACCACCGGCCCGACGACTTCGTCGAAGGTCGGCAGGTCTACCGGAATTTGTGGGGTGCCCGCGCTGCCATCGGCCAGTGTCGGTCGAAACAGGCTGGTGCCCCGGCAATCACTGTTGTAGCGAAAATTGAAGCCTTGCTTGGCTTGCACCACACGCTCGTCGGCGCGCCACCCGGCGGCGGCTGAACAGTCAACGCGCTCGCCTAGGATGTCGCTCAAAGTCTGCACGCCACGCCGAATCTGCTCGACCAGCTGTGCCTCGCTCCAACGCCCGGTGTTGGCCTGCCAGCCATGGTGATCCCAGGCGTGCAGGCCGACTTCATGCCCGGCGGCCTTGGCCTGGCGCATCAGATGCCCCAGGTCGCGGCCGATCGGTTTGCCGGGCCAGGCGGTGCCGGCCAGCAAGATGTCCCAGCCATACAGGCCGGCGGCGTTGGAACGCAGCATCTTCCACAGAAACTGTGGCCGAATCAGGCGCCACAGATGGCGGCCCATGTTGTCCGGGCCGACACTGAAGAAGAACGTTGCCTTTACCCCGGCTTCATCCAGGGATTCGAGCAGCCGCGGCACTCCTTCACGGGTGCCACGGTAGGTGTCGACGTCGATGCGAAGACCTGCCTGCATTACTTTTTATCCGCAATTTCAAGCATGGCCTCACGCAGGAAGAAATCGAGCGTGTTGCCGATGGTCTCGCTCATCTGCACGGTCGGCTCCCAGTTCAGCAGGCGCTTGGCGTTTTCGATGCTCGGTTTGCGGTGGGCCACGTCCTGGTAGCCGGTGCCGTAGAACGCCTTGCTTTCTACGTCACGGAAACCTGCGAACGGTGGGAAGTTGTGGCGCAGTGGGTGAGCCTCGAACTGACGCAGCAGTTCTTCGCCCAACTGGCGGATGCTTGCTTCGTTTTCCGGGTTGCCGATGTTGATGATCTGGCTGTCGCACACGCCATTGTCGTTATCAATGATGCGCGCCAGCGCTTCGATGCCGTCGGCAATATCGGTGAAGCAACGCTTCTGCTCACCACCGTCGAGCAGAGTCCAGGCGGTCCAGACGCGGGCCCATCCAGTTGAACGGACGGAACAGGGTGAACTTCAGGCCCTTGTCGCCGTAGGCCCAGATCACGCGGTCCAGCAGTTGCTTGGACACCGAGTAGATCCAGCGTTGTTTGTTGACCGGGCCGACCACCAGGTTGGAGGTGTCTTCATCGAAATACTGGTCTTGGCACATGCCATAGACTTCGGAGGTCGAGGGGAAGATCACGCGCTTGTTGTACTTGACGCAGTAGCGCACCAGCTTGAGGTTTTCTTCGAAGTCCAGTTCGAACACACGCAGTGGGTTACGGGTGTATTCGATTGGCGTGGCGATGGCAACCAATGGCAGGACCACGTCGCATTTCTTGATGTGGTACTCGATCCACTCGGTGTGGATGCTGATATCGCCTTCCACATAATGGAAATTCGGGTGGCTGCGCAGACGCTCGATGGCGTCGGAGCCGATGTCCAGGCCATAGACTTCGTAACGGTCGTCACGCAGCAGGCGCTCGGACAGGTGGTTACCGATAAAGCCGTTTACGCCCAGGATCAACACGCGGGTACGACGTGGCTTGCGACCAGACTCGGCGCCGCGCAGCACGGAGCCATCCACCAGGCCCAGTTCATCGGCCAGGGCCGGACCGGCCAGGTACAGGCCGTTTTCGTTACGCTGGCCAAACTTGATGACCAGGGAGTCTTCCCCGCAGGCAATACGCAGCGGGTTGACGTTGATCACACGGCCTGGCGCCAAACCGTCGTTGCCCTTGACCACGTCGGCTTGCCATACGATCAGCTTGTGCTCGCCCACTGCGCAGAAGGCGCCCGGGTACGGCTGCGTCACCGCGCGCACCAGGTTGAACAGTTGTTCGGCAGGCTTTTTCCAGTCCAGCTTGCCATCGGCGGCAGTGCGGCGGCCAAAACAGGTGGCTTGGCTTTCGTCCTGGGCGGTTTCGGTGAGCTTGCCCAGGGCCAATTGCGGCAGCGCGTCGCGCAACAAGACTGTGGCCGCATCACGCAATTTGGCGTGCAGGCTCAGGCCGGTGTCGGTGCGGTCGATGCTGACTTTCTGCTGGGCAAGGATGGCGCCGGCATCGGCACGCTTGACCATGCGGTGCAGGGTGACGCCGGTTTCGGTTTCGCCGTTGACCAACACCCAGTTGGCCGGGGCGCGGCCACGGTATTTAGGCAGCAACGAACCGTGCAGGTTGAACGCGCCCTTGCGGGCGGTGGCCAGCAACGGTTCGCTCAGCAGGTTGCGGTAGTAGAAGGAGAAGATGTACTCCGGGTTCAACTTGGCGATGCGCTCGACCCACAGCGGGTGGTTGGCGTCTTCCGGGGCGTGCACCGGGATGCCATGGCGTGCGCAGAGCTGGGCGACGGAGCCGTAGAAATTGTTTTCCTTGGGGTCATCGGCATGGGTGAACACGGCAGCAATGTCGTAACCCGCACCGAGCAGGGCTTCAATGCCTGCACAGCCGATATCGTGGTAAGCGAAGACAACAGCTTTTGAACTCATGACTGAACCTGATCGGAAGGAGAAGTAGAAGTATGGGAAGACACCAGGCCGTCAACGACGACGACTGGAGTCGGTGCTGCCGGCTGGTTGCGCAGCACTTTTTCAATAAAGAAGCGCGGGCGGGCGCGTACATCGCTGTACATGCGGCCCAGGTATTCGCCCAGCAGGCCCATGCCGATGAACTGGCCACCGGTAAACACGAACAGCACCGCAAACAGCACGAACAGGCCGTCACCCGCCCAATCGGCGCCGAAGGCCAGGCGCATGACGATCAGCGCAAAGGCGAACAGCACGCCCAACGCCGCGAGGCTGAAACCGACGATGGACAGCAGGCGCAATGGTGTGGTGGTCATGCAGGTCAGCAGGTCGAACATCAGGCTGATCAGGCGCATGGCGCTGTATTTGGACTCGCCGTGCTCACGCTCGGCGTGGTGCACGAGGATCTCCGTGGTATGGCGGGCAAAGCCGTTGGCCAGGATCGGGATAAAGGTGCTGCGTTCACGGCAGGCGAGCATGGCGTCGACGATGGTGCGGCGGTAGGCACGCAACATGCAGCCGTAGTCGGTCATGGCCACGCCGGTAGAGCGCTGCACGGCCAGGTTGATCAAGCGCGACGGCCAGCGACGGAACGCCGAGTCCTGGCGGTTGTTACGCACGGTGGCGACCACGTCGTAGCCCAGGGCGGCTTGCTCCACCAGGCGCGGGATCTCTTCCGGCGGGTTCTGCAAGTCGGCGTCGAGGGTGATTACCACTTCGCCACGGCACTGTTCGAAGCCGGCCATGATCGCGGCGTGCTGGCCGTAGTTGCGGTTGAGGATCACCGCTACAACATGGCTGCCCTCTTCAACGGCGGCGTCTTCGAGCAGTTGGGCCGAATTGTCGCGGCTACCGTCATCCACCAGGATGATTTCGTATTCGTAGGCCAGCTGCTTGCAGGCTGCCGTGGTACGACGCAGCAGCTCCGGCAGGCTCTCTTGTTCGTTGTAGACCGGGATAACGATCGACACGCAGTGAATAGGGTAGGGTTTCAAAGTTTCATGACCTCGGCTGGAGCAACTTGACGCGTGAAAACAGCAGCAATTATTGGGCAGAACTACAGCCCGCAGATGACAACGCGGCGCTAAAGATAAAGCGTAATCAACAGGTTAGTCGATAAACCACGGAATGCTCTGAAGTACTGCTTACAAGGTTAAGCGCAAATGTGTGCAACGAATATGAAAGGCGGATGAAAAACTCGTTTATTTGACAGGTAGACAGCTAGGGTTCAGCTAAGTAATCAAGGCGTTACATGTGCAGGCCGGATGATCAGATCGGAACGCTGTGCCGGGCGTTTGGTTCAATCCGGGCGCTCCCGCTCGGCCAATGCCGGTGATTGAACAATCTTCTCTGCATTGGCGCTCAAGTGCCGGTAAAGTAAGCCATCTCTTGCCAGGGTACTCGGATGAATAGCGTGCAGCTTTTGCGCGGCCAGTTGCGGCCTGCGTTGATGGGATTATTGATGACGATGGCCTGTGTCACCAGCGTACGCGCCGATGAAGGGATCGCACTGACCAGCATTGAACAGGTGCCGGAAGGTGTGGAAGTGCCCGGCAAGCAAGTCGCTGCTTATACCTGGGATGACCTTCAGGGCAAGAACCTGCTGGTACTCGCCGAGCAGGTCAGCGAGCGGGAGGATGACGGCACCCAGTCGGCGTTTGTCTACGCAGCGCAGTACCTGCTTAAGGGCGATCGCCCCAAGCGGGTCTGGATGCTGCACGACGACGTGCAACACTGCGAGTTCGACGCCAGCCTGCGCTTTGATCAGGCGGCCACCAAGGTCACCGACCTGCTGCGCGACGGCAATACCCAGGTCACGGTCGGTTATTCGCGCACCTGTACCAGTGATGTGAGCCCCAATGAGTTCAAGTTGATCATGCGGGTCGGCAAGTCCGGCAAGTATCGCCTGCGCGGCCTCGATCGCGTCGGCGCCAGTTGGTGGGACGAAGATGCCGGTGCCCTGCGCGGCATGCCCTTGCCCACTGACTGCAGCGTCGAGGCCCAACAGAAGTTGGTCAGCCAGTACAAGGAGCAGGGCACCGAACTGCCGCTGCCAGGCTGCTATGGCGACGAGAAGGACTTTGCCAAGGCCCCGGCTGGCTACCTGACGTTTATGCGTGGACATTGGTTGCGCTGATGCAGCGACAGGACGCTGACTGGAGCCAGTCCCTGGCGCAACCGCAGGAACCGGCAGAGGAAGCCGAATTGGCGCCGTGATTTTGTGCCAGGGCCGCGCCTGGGTTAGACTCAGTCTTCGCCAACCCACTAAATACATCGATTAATCAACGAGTTGATTGATGTATTTAATCCAAAGGCTGATCCCTTGACCGAGACTATCCGCAACCCGCTGACCCTCTACCTCACTCGCCTGGCGCCCTCCAGCCAACTGACCATGCGCTACGTGCTGCAGGATGCCGCCGACCGCCTGGGTTTCGAAGACCTCAACCTCGAAGACATTGACTGGCATCTACTGCAACCCGAACACGTCGTCGCGCTGGTGGCCGCATTGCGCGAGGACGGCTATGCGCCGAATACCTCATCGCTGTACGTGAATGCGGTACGAGGAGTGATGAATGAAGCGTGGCGCATGAGCTTGATCAGCCAGGATCACCTGTTGAAGATGCGCTCGGTCAAGGCTGCCGCCGGTACGCGCTTGGGGCAGGGCCGTAATCTGCGTCGTACACTGATCCGCGAGATGCTCGACGTATGCGCAGCCGATCCTCGACCCCAGGGCCTGCGGGATGCCGCAGTGATCGGCCTGTTGTATGGCTCCGGGATGCGCAAGTCGGAATCGGTCAATCTCGACCTCGCGCAGATCAATTTTGATCAGCGCAGCCTGCGGGTGATCGGCAAAGGTAATAAGGAACTGATCAAGTACGCGCCGGACTGGGCGTTTGCAAAACTGCGGGCGTGGCTTGAGTTTCGTCGTGAACAACTCAAGGAAGGCGAGCAGGACGACATCTTTTTGTTCAACCGTATCCGCCGGGGCAGCCACATCACCCGCGAACGCATTACCAAACATGCGATTTATTACATTGCTCGGCAGCGTGGTGATCAGGTAGGGGTGAAAATCATGCCCCATGATTTCCGCCGTTCGTTCATCACCCGGGTGATCGAAGAACATGATTTGTCGATTGCCCAGAAACTGGCGCATCACACCAATATCCAGACCACCGCCAGCTATGACGTACGCGACGACAATGAGCGGCGCAGGGCAGTGGACCGCTTTGATTTGTGAGCTGGGCGGGGCAGGGCAAGCCTCAGGAGGAGGGACGGGCGCTTGAAGCCAGGTGCGCCGGCAACCGGCGCAAGGTCCACAGCGTGGTGAGCATTGCGGCAAGCGCACATAGCGCAATGCCGATCAACATCGGTGCGGGAGTATGGTCGGCGAACACGCCCACCAGGGTCATCGAAACGGCCGCGGTAACCATCTGGATCGCGCCAAGCAAGGCAGACGCAGAGCCTGCCACCGCGCCATGATCTTCCAGCGACAGCACACCTGCCGCCGGCAGCAACAGGCCGAGAAAACCGAACCCGATAAACAGCAGGCCCATCATCAAGGGCAGGCTATCACCCCGGAATGTGGTGGCCGCCAACAGGGCCATGACCGTGGCTACTGCGACCACCGACCAACGAATAAGCGGCGCCAGACCAAACCGTGCGCTCAGGCGTGCGGTCAGTTGACTCATGGCAAAAAACGAGGCGGCGTTGAGGGCAAAACACAGGCTGAACTGCGTCGGTGTCAGGCCGAAATATTCGATGTATACGAAGGGCGCGCTGCCGATAAATACAAAGAAGGTTGCAAGGCCAAACCCGCACACCACCGATAACCCGGTGAATACCGGGTCGCGCAACAGAGCCCCATAACTGCCGAATGCATTGCCCAGGGTCTTGCCCAAACGGCGTTCGGCCGGGTGGGTTTCCGGTAGTTGCACGATGGTCATGACCAGGCACAGCACGGCGACCACCGCCAGCACAGCAAATACTTCGCGCCAACTCCAGATCGAAATCACCAGGCTGCCGGCCAGCGGCGCGAGGATAGGCGAAACACTCATCACCAGCATCAGCAAAGCCATCAGGCGCGCTGCCTCATGACCGGTGTACAGGTCGCGCACGATCGCCCGCGGGATCACCATCCCCGCACAGGCTCCGAACGCCTGTATGGCACGAAATCCGATCAATACTTCGATGGTCGGCGCCAACGCGCAGCCGATACTGCCGACGGTAAAGATCACCAGGCCCGCATAAATCGGCAGTTTGCGCCCGAACACATCGCTGATCGGCCCGTAGAACAACTGGCACACACCAATGACCATGAAGAACACGGTGAGGCTCATCTGCACCGCCGCCGGTGAGGCCCCAAGGCTCGCGCCCAGGGTTGGCAGCGCGGGCAGGTAGATGTCGATGGCAAACGGGCCGACGGCGGTGATCAAGCCCAGCAGCAGGGCGAGATGGGCAATACTTCGAGACATTTGGCAGGTCCGGCTGGAGCAAAGGATGGCCAGCTTAAGTGAAACGCGCAGATCCGCAAACTTGGGCTTCACTAACCAGCAGTTGTTGCCGATACAGCTAACAGTGAGCACTTGAACGGTTGGATTCCCAACCGATGGTCCTGGCACGGGGATACCAGCATGACAATCAAATTACGCTTGATGCTGTTGATTGGGACCGGGTTGCTCACCGCCTTGATCATGAGCCTGGCCAGCTATTTGGGAAATACCCGGATGGGCGATGCGGTACAGGACAATGATGTCAGCATGACCGTGCTGCGCAATCACATGGAAGCCGACATGATGCACGACGCCCTGCGTGCCGATGTGCTGTCGGCCATGTTGGTGGGGCTGGGCAAAAGCACCAGCACACCCGCCCAGGTCAACAGCTCGCTCAAGGAACATGCCGAACACTTTCGCCAGGTGCTGGCGGACAACTTCAAGCAGCCGTTGGACGATGCAATCAAGGCGAGCCTGGAAAACATCAAGCCCAGCCTGGATACGTATATCAGCGCCGGTGAGCGTATCGTCGCGCTGGCCCTGGACAACCCCGAAGCCGCGCGTGGTGAGCTGGAGACCTTCAATGCCGCGTTCAGTCGGCTGGAAGATCAAATGGCGGCCTTGAGTGAGCTGATCGAAAACAAGACCCAACTGACCAGTATCGGTACCCGACAAACCATCAGCCACGCCAACTGGACCCTGGGCGTGGTACTGATCGCCAGCCTGTTGCTGCTGCTGGCACAAGGGCGCTGGGTGACCCTGAGCATTATGGGGCCACTGCGTACCGCCAGCCGCATTGCCGACAGCATTGCCCATGGCAACTTGAGCGAACCGATTATCGAGCCCGGAAATCACGATGAAGCCAGTGCGCTGATTCGCAGCCTGGCCACCATGCAGCGGGATTTGCGCGGCATGATTGAAGTGGTTCGCAGCAACGCCCACGGCGTCAATGGCATGAGCGAACGACTGAGCCAGGGTTGCCATGAAGTCGCAGGCAGCAGTCAACAGCAAAGCGCCGCCGCCAGCACCATGGCCGCCGCCGCCAGCGAAATGACTGCCAGCATCGAGGAAATCACGCGCCACGCCCAACGCGCCCTCGACATGGCCAACCAGGCAGAAACCCTGGCCAAGGACGGCGGCCGCGTCATTCACCAGGTTGTCAGCGACATGGATGGCATTGCCCGTTCAGCGCAGCAATCGGCCCAAGTGATCCGCACCTTGGACAAGGAGTCCGAGGCGATCTACAGCATTATTCAAGTGATCAAAGGCATCGCCGACCAGACCAACCTGCTGGCCCTGAACGCTGCCATCGAAGCCGCCCGTGCAGGTGAGCAGGGCCGCGGCTTTGCAGTCGTCGCCGATGAAGTGCGCAGCCTGGCCGGACGCACCAGCGCATCCACGCAAGAGATCGCCAGCATGGTCGGGCGCATCCAGCAGAACACCCGGGAAGCGGTGACCAGCATGGAGGAGGGCGTTGCTCAAGTGGATAAGGGCATGGCCGTTACCGCCGAAGTCGAACGCGCCATTCGCGAGATCCTTCAGGCCACACTCAGCACCACCGAATTGGTCAACGATATTTCCCGCACCATCAGCGAGCAAAGCCTGGCCAGCAATGAAATTGCTCACCAGGTGGAAATGATTGCTGGTATGTCGCAAAACAACAGCCGCGTGATTGGAGACACAGCGGCGACGACGGATGAATTGTCGAGTCTGGCGGGGAAGCTTTCGCAGTCGGTGGATCGGTTCAGGTTGTGAACCGACCTGTCTATATATAACTCAACTAAATAGTCATTTAGTTTAGCTATATCCATTGGTTATATTGTAAGGGCAGAACCAGCTCATCCTTCACGCTAGTGTGGGTACATGTACGATACTTTACATTTGAGCATCATAAAGGGACGGTCTATATGCGGGGAAGGCTTACGTCAGGTCTATGGGTGGCATGTTTCGTGATCAGTGCCACGGCGCTGGCGGATGAACTGCCGCGTAGTGAGCAGATAAAAGCTTTCCGCGCTGCAGGATTTAACCAAGAGACGTCGGAGTGCGAAATCGAGACAACAGGTAGCTACACGCCGGCAACCATGGAGCTGATCAAGGACCTGAACGGCGACGGTCGGCCGGATGCGTTGATTACCGAAGGCAGCACTGACTGTTATGGGCAAGCAGGTACTGGATTTTATCTAGTCAGCCAGCAGACTGACGGTCACTGGAAACTCATGCTCGAAGAAAGCGGCGTCGCGGAGTTTCTCGCTAGCAAAGGCAGTAATGGTTGGCCTGATGTCGAGGTCCGCGGCCCGGGCTCTTGTTTCCCAGTAATGCGTTATGACGGTCAACGTTATCGATTTCACCACAACGTTGGTGAACGGTGTGCTGACTCGCCGTAAACGTCCGATGGCCCTAGGGTCAAACGGAGACAGGCCAGCGAGATGGCTGCTTTTGAATCTGGTGCGCGGTGGTCCAGGTCGCTTAGTGAAATGCGCCGAACAGAGACCCTGAAGGATAGTTCAATGGTTCGCATAATGTATATTATGTTAAATAAAGGATCATGTCATAGAGTGTTATGAGTTACCTAAGTCGCTGATTCGACAAAACCGCTTCTGCTGACCCCTCTCTCAGCGGGCCATGTACTTCGTGTTCATGGCGAGTCCTACTCGTGTTGGCTATCTGAAGGCTCAATTATCGCGGGAATTTTTCGCAGCGTTGAAACAAGCCAGCGTGGATGCGTCCCAGGACGCCTCCACGCTTGGCTTGAGGGTTAAAAGTCCACCGAGGCCGACAGTTGCAGCGTACGTGGCGTACCCAGGCCACCGGACAATCCGCTGCCGTCGCCACCGTTGTACGAACCGATCCAGTAAGCACGGTTGGCCACGTTCTCGACATTGGCGCGCAAGGTCACTGGCTTGGACATGACTTTGGTGGTGTAGCGGCCGCCCACATCAAACACGGTGTAGGACGGCAGTTCCATACGATGGTCGTCGGTAACGTAGCGGCTGCCAACGTAGTTGGTGTTGGCGGTCAGGGTCAGCCCCGGCACCATCTCAAGGTCGTATTCGGCGCCCAGTTTGGCGATGATCTTCGGTACGCCGGTCACTTGGTTGCCTTCGTTGGATTTGACCAACGCCTTGGTCAGTTCAGCCTGAGTATAGGACGCGCCGCCCATCAGGCGCAGGCCGGGTTGGACTTCACCGAAGAAACTCCATTCCACGCCACGGTTACGCTGCTCGCCGTTGGTGGCGTAAATATTGGTGATGGGGTCGGTGTAGGCGCTGGGTTTTTCAATCTGGAACACGGCCAGCGTCGTGGCGAAGGTGCCCAGGTCGAACTTGGCGCCGACCTCATACTGCTTGGTCTGGTAAGGGCTGAGGATTTCACCCGAGTTGGCGGCGCTGGTGGGTGCCGTGCCCCCTTGGGACAAACCTTCGATGTAGTTGGCATAGAGCGAAACATCATCGGTGACCTTGACCAGCAACGCTGTCGCCGGCGACACCTTGCTGTCGCTGTAGCGGGACGTCTTGACCCGGGCCGGCGTCAGGCTGGCGCTTTCCACGGTCTGGTTGCGCCAACCCACGGTCCATTGCACGCGGCCATCGAGGAACGACAGAGTGTCGAGGAACGCAAAGCTTCTCAGCTTGGCTTCGCTGCGGGAGGTGACGGCGCCGTATTTGCCCAGAGGCGGTGTTGCACCGAAGTCGAGGTTGTCGTAGTTGGTGACCACGTAGTTGGGGATCATCAAGTCCTTGTAGCTCATCTCCGATTTGTACTGGGTGGCTGCCACAGACCAGGCGTGGCCTACCGGGCCGGTGTCGAAAGTGCCCTTGAGGCCGGCTTCACCGGACTTCTGCGTGCCCTGCCCGTCCGAGCGATAAGCCAGCACGTCGATGTCTCCGGCGTTGTTGATCAACGTGTCACGGGTCATCAGGGCATTGCGGCCACCGTCGCGCTGGCCATAGGCGGCAAAGGCGGTGAGCGAGTCATTGAGGTCGACCTCGCCACGGATCAACACGGTTTCAGTGTCGTTGATGGTGTAAGCCCAGTCCGGCGCAAGGGAATTATCGCCCTTCTTCGGGCTGGGCACTTTATTGACCGTTGGCGAGATGCCGAAAATACCGAAATAGTTGGCGCCATCCAGGCGCTCACGCTGCTTGTAAGCGTCCAGGGACAGGCGTACGCGCTCAGTGCGCCAGTCCAGGCCCAGAGCGTTGAGTTGCATCTTTTGCTGCTGGTCGTCCACGTTGGTGTCGCCATCGCGGTACACGCCGTTGTAGCGGATACCGAACTGGTTCTGCTCGCCGAAGCGCCGGCCCACGTCAGCGTGGGCGCCATACAGCCCGTTGGATTCGTAACTGGTGGTGAGGCGCGTCAGCGGCTCGTCGGCGGCGCGCTTGGGCACCATGTTGATGCTGCCGGCGACGCTACCATCGGGCGGCATGCCGTTGAGCAGCGCAGACGGGCCCTTGAGCACTTCGATACGTTCGGCCAGTTCGGTCGAGCCACGCAGGTTCGGCGCCATGCCGGCCAGGCCGTTGAAGGTGATGTCGTTGGCGCTGGTGTTGAAGCCGCGGATGAAGAAGGTTTCGAGGATGGCCCGCTTGGACGGCACGTTGACCGACGGGTCAGTGGCGCCGATTACCGAGCCGATGTCCTTGGCCTGGTGGTTGCGCACGAATTCATCGGTATAGCTGATGGCGTTGAACGGTGTTTCCATGAAGTCCTTGTTGCCCAGCAGCCCGATACGACCGCCCGTGGCGACCTGCCCACCCGCGTACGCAGGTGGCAGGTCGTCGGTGGCGAGCCGCTCGCCGTCGATGATGGTTTCCGACAGCACCAGGCTGTTCTTTTCCGCTTCGGCCCGGACCTGGGTGGCCGGCTCCGGTTCAGGCGCCGCCGACACTGCCGGCGAGCCGCCGCTCAACCCTAGCAGCAAGGCCATCTGCACGGCGCAGAACGTACGGTTCAAGGTAAACGGGAAAGTACGCGGTGTAGCCTGGAATAAATCAGGGTGGGCGCGAGTTGGGCGGCCGTGTTCCGACATGCTGGATTCCTTTCGATGCGAAGTATTGAAGTGCATTCACTAGGTTTCCGTACCAGAACTACAAACCCTCAATCTAAATGATAAATATTCCCAAAAAAAGCCGCGACCTGAATGGCAGCGGCTTTGGGTACCACGACGCGTGCCTGGATCAGCCTTTGTAGCCTTCGACCACCTCGTCCGCCATGCGGTTAAGGCAGGTCACACTGGCCGTGCACAGGTACCAGGTCTGGGCGTCGACGAAGACCACCCGGCCGTTGTTCCATGCCTTTGTCTTGCGCAGCAGTGGGTTGTCGAGGCTCTTGAGGTCAAGGGCCGGGCGGTGCTCCATCACTGCCGTGCGGTCGATGATGTACAGAATGTCCGGGTCGGCCTGCTGAATGAACTCATTGGAAATCGGCTGACCATGCAAGCCGGCCTCGATGTCGGTGCTGGCCGGTTTAACGCCCAGAGTGTCGAACACAAAACCGTAGCGCGATTTCACGCCGTAGGAGGTGAAGGCACCATTGTTATGCAGCACGATCAAGGCCTTCTCGGGGCGACCGGCAGTGACTTGGCGGGTCTGCGCGACCTTGGCATCCATTTGCGCCACTTTCTGGCGGGCGAGTTCCGGCTTGTCGAGGATACGTCCCAGCAGGGTCAAATGGGCCTTGGCGGTCTCGATGAGATTGCCTTTTTTGTTGGTCAGGTCCATGTCGTCGTACACGGTTGGAGCGATCTGGCTGAGTTCCTTATAGCTCTGGGCCTGAAGCGGAGAGATCAGGATCAGGTCGGGCTTGAGCGCATGCAGGCGTTCCAGGTTGGGCTGGATGGTCGAGCCCACATCCGCGACATTCGTGTCGTCACGGTAGCGAGTGAGGAAGCTGGTAACGTAGTCCTTCGCGATACCGACCACAGGGGCACCGAGTTGATCCAGGGTGTCGAGCTCGCTCATGTCGAAGGCCACTACACGCTGGGGCAACTGAGTGACCACGGTGGTGCCCAGCGGATGCTCGATGGTGATCGGCGCGTAGGCCGCCTGCGCCACGACTGGGGCCTTGGCCTCTGGCGCCGGTTTGTCACACCCCTGCAGCCCCGCCGCCACGGCCATCGTCAGCAGTAGCGCATGCATTCTGTTCGTGCGATCAGTGCTCATGTCAGTTCCCTTGAAGGTGATGGGTTGAAGTAGTTGCAAACGAAGCCTTGTTGGCTGTGCAGAATCTCGAAATCCAGGTCGAACAGTTCGCGCAGGTTGGCCTCAGTCACTACCTGGTCGACTGGGCCGTGACGGTGGATGGCACCGCCTTTCATCGCCACGATATGGTCGGAATAATTGGCCGCGAAGTTGATGTCATGCACCACCAGGATCACCGTGCGACCTTGCTCATCACACAAGCGGCGCAAAGCGCGCATGATTTGAACACCGTGCTTCATGTCGAGATTATTGAGCGGCTCATCCAGCAACAGATAATCGGTTTGCTGAGCGATCGTCATTGCCAGGAACGCCATCTGCCGCTGCCCGCCGCTGAGCTCGTCGATGTAACAAAGGCGCAGCGGTTGCAGTGAAAGGAAGTCGATGGCCTCGTCGATCACAACCCGGTCCTGGGCGGTGAGTGCGCCTCGGCTGTAGGGGAAACGCCCGAAGGCCACCAGCTCTTCGACGGTGAGGCGCAGGTTGAAATCCGGCGACTGACGCAAGGTGGCGACGCGCTTGGCATAGTCGCGTACCGGTACGTCGGCAATGCTGCGCCCGCCCATCAGTACATCGCCACGGGTAGGCGTCAACAGACGGGCGATCAACATCAACAAGGTGGATTTGCCCGCCCCGTTGGGGCCGATCAATGAGGTCACCTGCCCCGGTGGGAACTGCACGCTGACGTCACTCAGCACATGCTTGGCGCCATAGGCTTTGTAGACGTGTTGGAGAGAGATCATGCCGTGCCTCGGGTTCGGATCATCAGCGCGAGGAAATACACACCGCACACCAGGTTGATGAGAATGCTCACGGAGGTGTTGTAGTTGAACCATTGCTCCACCAGATACTGAGCGATGATGAAAATGCCAATAGCAATCGCACAGCCCAGAGGCAAGGTGACCCTGTGGCGCGTGGTGCGGGCCAAGGCATAGGCGATGTTGGCGACGAACACGCCCATGAACGCGGTCGGCCCCACCAGGCTGGTGGACACCGCTACCAGAACGGCGATCAGTGCCAGTTGCAGGCGCACGCTGCGTGGGTAGTCGACCCCCAGGGAAATCGCCTGGTCACGTCCCAGGGCCAACACATCGAGCACCGGCAACGTGCGCTGGGCGATGAAACACACCACCGCCACCAATACGCCCGAATAGATCACCTGCCCCGGTTGCGCCTTGTTGAAGGAGGCGTAGTTGAATCCCTGGAAAATCGAGAACTCCCCGGGGCTGATCTTCAACTGGATGAATTGGGTGAAGGTGCCCATCACCATGCTCAACACCAACCCCAGCAGCAACAGCAGGTACACGTTGTGACTGCCGTCGCGCAACAGCCACCTATGGAGGAGCCACGAATAGCCGAGCATCAACAGCACCGATAACAGCACGTTGCCGTCACGCCCCAGCAGCACCATGCTCTGGGTACCCAGTACCAGAATCAGCAACGCCTGGAACAACAGGTAGATCGCCTCATAGCCCATGATGGCCGGCGTGAGGATGCGGTTGCCGGCGATGGTCTGGAAAATCACCGACGAATACGCAATGCACACGCCGGCAATGCCCATTGCGGCCAGGCGGGTAAGCCGCTTGGGAATGACGTAATCCAAATCCAGGCCTGAGCCCAGCAACAGGAACCCAAGGGCCAGCAACAGCACCAGCAGCCAGGGGCCATAACGGGTAGCCATGTGTTTCATGCGTACTTCCGGATCAGCAGCACCAGGAACACCACACCGCCAATGCAGCCGGCAGTCAGGCCGATCGGCACTTCGAAGGGGTAGATCAGCAGGCGGCCGAGGATGTCGCAGGCCAACAGCAACGAGGCACCGCACAGGGCGACGATGGGCAGCGTGCGCTCCAGGTTTTCACCGTAGTGCAGGGCAACCAGATTGGGAATCACCAGCCCGACGAAGGGGATCGCGCCCACGGTAATCACCGTGGCGGAGACGGTAACGGCCACCAGCATCAAGCCCAGCGCCGCGTTGGCGGCGTAGTTCAGGCCCAGGCTGCTGGCCATGCCCTCCCCCATGCCCAGTACGGTGAAACGATGGGCATACAGGTAGGTCAGCACGACAATGGGCAGGATCAGGTAGATGATCTCGTAATTGCCCTGCACGATCTTCGAGAAATCGCCGAGCATCCAACCCTGCATGCTCTGCAGGATGTTGTGACGGTAAGCGTAGAACTCGGCGACGGCGCTCAGCACGCTGCCGTACATCAGGCCGATCACCGGCACCATTACGGTGTTCTTGAACTGGATGCGCCGGATGATCGCGACATAGATCAGGCTGGCAGCAAAGCAAAAGGCCAAGGCAAACAGCATTCTACCGGCGGCCCCGGCTCCCGGAGCTACCGTCAGGGAAATCAGGATGCCCAGCTTGGCGGCATCCAGCCCACCGCAAGTACCGGGCTCGACGAAGCGGTTACGCACGATCTGCTGCAGGATCACCCCGCACACGGCCAACCCGACCCCGGTGAGGATCAACGCGGCCAGGCGTGGCAGCCGGCTCGCGGTGAGGGTCAGCCAGGCGTCGTCGGAAAAGCTCAGCAGCTCGACCCACGACACCTGCTTGACCCCCACCATCAGCGACAGGCCGCACAGCACTACAAACAGGACGACTAACGCTGCACGACTCAAGAACCGCCCTCACCCGCGATACGCCAGCCTTTTGCCGCCCTGCGCTGGGCGAGAAAGTGGGCATACAGCCCAGGCTTGGCGCTCAATTGGGCATGGGAACCTTTTTCGCTGAGCTGGCCTTGATCGAGCACCAGGATCTGATCGGCCATGACCACGGTCGAAAGCTGGTGGGCGATAACGATCAGCGTGCGTTTGCCGCGCAGCCGCGCCAGCGCTTCGGCGATGGCGGCCTGGTTCTCGGCATCAAGGGCCGCGGTGGCTTCGTCGACCAGCAGGATCGGTGCATCCTTGATCAGCGCACGGGCGATGGAGATCCGTTGGCGTTCGCCACCGGACAACCGTGCCCCGCCCTCGCCCACCGGCGTGTCCAGGCCCTGGGGCAGTCGCTCGATGATTTCCAGCACGCCGGCTTGTCGCGCGGCTTCCATCACTTCGGCATCGCCGGCCGCCGGTTTGCCGATACGGATGTTGTCGGCAATGCTGCCCTGGAACAGGTAGGCATCCTGGAAGATCTGGCTGATCTGGCCGGCCAGTTGCTCACCGGACATCTGGCGCACATCCACGCCGCCGACGATCACGCGGCCTTGGGTCACATCGAAGAAGCGTGCGATCAAGCGCACCAATGTGGTCTTGCCCGAGCCGGAAGCACCCACCAGTGCGGTCATGCTGCCCGGTTCGATGCGCAGGCTGACATCGCGCAGCACCTCGGGCTGGCCCTCGGCATAAGCGAAGCTGACATTGCACAGCTCGACGGAGCTATCGACAGGTGCCTCGGGTGCCTGTGGCTGCGGCAGTGGCTTGACTGCAAAAATCTCGCGCACGGCGCCCAACTGGCCACGGGCACCGCGCAGCACTTCGCTGTAGCCGGCCACTTCCAGCAGCGGGTCGATGAAGCGACTGACCAACAGTAGCGTAATCATCACGGCAATGACCGAGCCCACTTCCAGACCGGCGCCCAGCAGGTCGCCCAGCCACAGGGTGGCAGCCACCAGCAGCGCAGCAAAACCGGCCTGCACCGCCCACGCATTGAACACCACTGACATCGCCGATACGTGGATCAGATGCCTGGCAGCCTGCTGCTGGCGAGCGATGGCCTGTTCGAGGAACTGTGTACCGCCGTCCTCGCCATTGAAGGCACGCAGTACCGACTGCGCCTGGGCGAACTCGACCATGCGCTGGCTGGTCAGGGCGGCGTTATGCTGGAAGTCGTGGTCGGCTCGCTGCCCCAACCGTGCAGTCAACACGAACACGCCCAGCAACACCGGCAGGGTCGCCAGGGCAACCAGGCCCATTTGCCAGTGCAGGGTGAACAGCGCGATAAGAATCACCACCGGCGTGACCACACCGGTCAACAGCGGCGTGAACACGTGTGCGGGCAACTGCGCCATTTCCATCATGCCCGAGGTTGCCAAATGGCTGAGCCGCGCCGTGTTTTGCGCGCTGAACCAGCCTACGGGCAACTTCGCCACATGGTCGCCAAGGCGGTGGCGGCCGCGCTGGAGCACGGCGATGCCGACGCGGATACCGGCTTTTTCCACGCTGCGTCGCAGCGCCCAGCACACCACTACACCGATGACCAGCGCGATCAGCCATTGCGCGGCGGCGTGGGTATCACCACCCAGCAGGTGGGTGAGGATCGGCACCAGCATGACAATCGTCACCCCGCAGAGCAGGCCATAGACCAGGGCCATCGCCAGATAGCGGCGCAATACCGAGACATCTTCGCCGAGCAGTTGAATAAAGGTTTTCAGCATGACGACACCGCCTGTTCCTTGGCTTGTTCATAACCGCCCAACGCCCACAGCCTGGCGTAGCGACCTTTGCGTGCGAGCAACTCGGCGTGGGTGCCTTGCTCGCAGAGGATGCCGTTGTCGATCAGGATGATCTGGTCGGCGTGCATCACCGTGTCGAGCCGGTGAGCAATCACCATGAGGGTGCGACCCTGGGCGAATCGCGACAGGGCCTGTTGCAGCTTCACCTCATTTTCGGCATCGGCTGCCGCCGTGGCTTCATCCAGTACCAACACGGGTGGGTCGAGCAACACGGCACGGGCGATGCTGACGCGCTGCAACTCACCGCCGGAGAGCTGTACATCTTCACCGATCACCGAGTCATAGCCCCGTGGCAGGTCCAGGATGCGTTCGTGGATGTTCGCAATACGCGCGGCGGCCTCGATTTCCTGCTGGCTGGCCGAGGGACGGCCCAGGGCGATGTTGTCGCGCAGGCTGGCGTGAATCAGGCGCACTTCCTGCAACACGAAACCGATGCGCCGGTACAACTGGGTGCTCTCGATATGGCGCAGGTCGACACCACCCAGGGTGATACGCCCTTCGGTCGGGTCGAAAAAACGCAGCAGCAGGCGGGCCAGGGTCGACTTGCCGGAACCTGAGGCGCCGACAATGGCGGTCACCGTGCCTGGCTTGAGGGTGAAGCTAAGGTCCTGGAGCACCGGGGATTGGTCGTTATAGTGGTAGCTCAGGTGTTCGACGCGAATTTCAGCGTTTGCCGGCAATTGTACTGACGTGCCTGGCAGGATTTCGAGCACAGGGGTTTCCAGCAGGGTTTGCACGCGCTGGGCAGCGGCAGTCGCGTTGTTCAGGTCGTGAGTGATATAGCTCAGCAGCAACAGCGGCGCGCAGATGCCCGGGGCGACCAGGGCAAACGGCAGGATGTCTACCGGAGCCAGCCAGCCCTGGCTCACCCCCAGCGTACCGAAGGCCAGCACCACGCCGAGTACCGCTACGGGCGTGATCATGGCGTGAGCGTTGGCCATCGCGCTGACCAGTGGCCGGGTAAAGTCGGTAAACGCAGCAGCAAAGTCATCCACGGCATCCCGGTAGCTGCCATGGGCCTTGCCCTCGGCGCCAAATGCCTTGACCACGGGAATACCGTTGACGAACTCGACCACGGCATTGTTGATGCGCATCATGCCGGCGCCGAACGCTTGCATGTTCGCCCCACTGGCCTTGGTGGCGCGGGTGAAAAACAGGAAAAACAAGGGGAATGGCAACAGCGAGACAATCGCCATGCGCCAGTCCATGGCAAACAGGTAAAGGACAGCGATGATCACAGCCCCAAGCGTACGGCCGAGGGTGGTGAAAAAGTGCGCCGTCAAGCTGTGCAAGGTGCCGATGTCATCCTGCATCGCCTGCTTGACCTCACCCGAAGCACGACTGGTGAACCAACCCAGCGGCACCCTGGCCAACCGACGGGTGATGGCCTGGCGCAGGTGGCCCGTGATGTGGTTGTCGGCCAGGTGCGCGACCATCTCCCCCAGCGAAATCAAGGTCATGCCGAGGAACAGGCAGGCCAGACTGACACCGACCACTTGCCAGACTGGGCCTTGCAACTGGACCCAACTGGCTGCGTCACTCATGGCCAGTTGAGCAATGTGGGCGATGCCAGCCAGGGGCACCATGGTCAGCATGGTTCCAAGGGCGGCCAGTACCGCGGCAAGTATCAGCCGCCCGCGAATGGGGCGTAATACCTGGGATACCGAACCGACGGGTGTGTCTTTAACGCTCATGAGCTCTCCTGAATAACCACTGCCAGCCACCGTGTGGCGTACCTGGCGTCCTTTGCGTTCGAGCGTTTTGCACGGTGCATACCGTGTATTCCGAACGACACGGCGAAAACCTCAACAGCGCTGCGGATTTAATTGTTCACAGCCCGGCCGCCGATGCGAAGGGATGGCACGCCCGCAGGCCCGCCGCGATGTATTTTTCGACAGAAGACACCGACACTTTCAATTCCGCGGCGATGTCCCGATGGCCCATGCCATGCAGCTTGCACAGCAACAGTGCTTCGCGGGCCTTGGGCGGTTTGGCATGCAGCGCGTCATCGATTTGCACCAGCGCCTCGGTGGCCAGCGCCCGCACCTCTTCCGACGGCACCAGCGGTTCGGCCTGCAGCATCAAGGATTCGAGGTGGCAGGCTTCGCGGTGACGGCGACGATACAGGTCAATCACCATGCCTTTGGCGATCTGGGACAAGTGGCAGCGCGAGTCTTCAATCGAAGGCACGCGGCCCTTCTTGATGAGGTTGAGATAGATATCGTGGGCCAGATCCGCAGCATCCACCGAATTGCCCAGCTTGCGCCGCAGCAACCTGCACAACCAGCGGTGATGGTCGACATACAGCTTTTCGAATTGCTGCTTGGACGCAAACGCTCCGTTGTTCACAACACCTCTCCTGAGACGAATCCACCCGCGATCAGCTTTTGACTAATGCGAATATGTATGATTATTATTTGTGATCATACGGTGTTCATAAAGCCCCTGCAACGCAGCCGGATTGCACGTCCTCTGACGCCCGGGTTCCCAGGCGTTACACCAGACCGAGGATGGGTCTGTCGGCACTTGGTGCCATCTCTACTTCTTACTGTTCAGTCTGATAAGGCGGGAAACTTCCATGATGGAACTCACTCCAGATACGTTTTCGAAACGGTCTGCCACCGATTACGAAGCGCATATTTGGCTCTTGCAGCAGCAATATCCCGAGCGCATTCTCAAGCACTTGAGTGCCTGGAAACTCGACGCGGATGTCGACCCCGCAAGGCTGGAGTCAGCACTCCAGGCGGTGATCGAATCAATCCCCGAGCTGAATGCCCGCTATCAGTTCAACGATGACGGCGAAGTCGACAAGGTCCAGGCGCGCGACTGGCAAGCGTGCATCGAGCGCATTCAGGTAACCGGTGACGCCAGTCACTACCTGCTCCCCGAACAAGCCGCGCCGTGGGACGCTGAGCACCAGCCGCCGTTCAAGGCGCTGATCATGCAAACGCCGGAGGCGCCCATCCTCGCACTGGTCCTTCACCCGATTCTTGACCAGACCTGCCAGGCGAACGACCTGTACCGCAAGATCATGCACACAGTTGATACGCCACTGCCTTGGCTGCACCGCCAGGCGGACATCGGCGAGAACGCCGCCCAAACCGAAACACCTGACGTTGCAGCCATCATCCTCGCCGAGTTCCGCGAAGCCCTGGCGGAACCGGGCATGTTGGCGACAGATGACTTCTTCGACTTTGGCGGCCACTCGCTGCTGGCCACCCGCATCATCGGCAAGCTGTTGAGCAGCCACGGCATCGAAGTCCAGTTCAATGATTTCTTCAGCGCCCCCTCGGCAACCGCCTTGGCGGCGCGCGCCCAGGTCATCGCGAGAGACGCTGCGCCAACGACCGCCACCGGCTCGCCGCAAGACGTACAAAAAGCACCGTTTGCACTGGCCCAGGCATCCCTGGGACGCGCTTACGCCGCCTTCGAATTCGGTACGATCTTCAACCTGCCGTTTGCCGTGGAGTTTCTCGACACGGTGGACGAAGTGCTGTTCGAGCAGGCATTCCATGACCTGCTTGAGCGCCATGCCAGCCTGCGTAGCACCTTCCACTTCGAGAGTGACGAGGCATACCAGCAAATCGTGCCGACCTCGCAGCTATCGCAGTTCAAGTGGTTCTGGCCGAGCCGCGAAAGCCAGGGTGCCACCCTGCAAAGCGAAGCCACCTATCAGTTCGATCTGACCCGCGAGTTACCCCTGCGGGTGCGCTTCATTCAGGGCTCGCAACATCAACGCCAAACCTTGTCGCTGCTCGTCCACCACATGGCCATCGATGAATGGTCGCTCAACGTGATGATGGAAGAACTGGCCCAGGCTTACCTGGCCCGTGCAGCCGACAAAGCGCCCGTCTGGAAAAGCCCGGCACCGTCCTTCCATGAGTTCGCCGTGCGCCAGCAAGCCGCCGGGATCAACCGCAAGCACCTCGACTACTGGACCAGTATGCTGCGCGATGCCACCCGTGGCCTGACGCTGCCCTCCTCCGAGGCACAGCCCGCACAGGTTTCGACCAAGGCCCAGTGGTTCGAGATCAAGCCCACCCAGGGCACGACCGACCACCTGTACGCCTTCGCCCGCCAGAACAACGCGTCACTGTTCGGCGTGGTTTATTCGGCAATCGTGCTTTCCCTGCACAAGCTCGGCGATTTGAAAGACCTGGTAGTGGGCACGTCGGCTTCCGGTCGCACAGACCCCGCGTATTACGACACGGTCGGCTACTTCACCACCATGGTCGCGCACCGCGTGCAATTCGATGCTCGGCAAGCCGTCGGCGCCATGATTGAAAGCGTCAGTCGCTTGATCAACGACTCGATGGCCTACGCCGATGTGCCGATGGAGCAGATTCAACAGGCCCTGGGCATGACGCCGGCGGATGGACTGCTGTTCGACGTGTACATCCAGATTCACGCCAACAACGCCTTGAACGGCGCCCTGAGCACACCGGACAACGGCGCAATCCGCTACCGCCAGATTGACCCGGACAAGAATCAGTCGATGTTCGGTATTCAGTTCGAAATCATGGAAAACACGCTCGACGGCAAGCGCGCATTGCGCCTGGTGATCACCTACCGTTCGGATCGTTACAGTGCAGAACAGATGGCTCGCATGAGCGCCACGATTGAGCAGATGTTCGCGCTGTTTGCGACACCTGGCGCCGATGGCATCACCCTGGACCACATCCGCGTCTGACCTTCAACAGGGCCTCGGTAACACCAGGGCCCTGCCTTTCACGCACTAAACCTCATGCATGCCATAACGCTGGAACGACGAACGTTTGGGCAAGCGGTAGTGCGGACGGCCGAGCAGTTGATTGGCAATGCTCGCATTACGAATCGCGGCAATGCCCAGGTCCGGCGAGCCCACGCCATGCTGGAAGATCTCGGCGTTCTGCACAAAGATACGCCCTGCCCCGTCATCACAGCGACGTGCAGTGAAGTCATCCTCCACAAGGCAGTCACCGTGCTCATCGGTTTCCAGCACCGTCCCCTTGAGCCGCTCAAACCACTGCGGCCACGCATGCCCGTAGCCCGTGGCGGCCACAATCGCGTCCGCCTCCAGGCTGCCGGTCTGGTCCAGCTCACGATGCCGATAGGCAATACGCAGCGTACCGGCGACATCCTCGACCGTCTCGACCTCACAGTTGGACATCAACGTCAGGCCAGGATCATTGCCGCCGATGGAGCGCTCATAGATCAAGTCGTAGATAGCGGCGATAGTGGAAAAACTGATGCCCTTGTACAACAACCCCTGCTTGGCCACGACCTCACGACGGCGCTCACGCGGGAGGCTGTGGAAGTACTCCATGTAGGACGGCGTAAAGCACTCCTGCCCCAGCTTGGAGTATTCCATGGGGTGGAAACCGGCTGAACGGGTGATCCAGCGGATCGAGGCGCCCGCGGCAATCCGCTCGGGGGTCAGCTCATTGAATAACGCGAGCACGCACTCGGCGGCGCTCTGGCCGGAGCCAATCACGGTGACACGCCGACATTCCGACAACTGCGCCTGGCGCTTGCCAAACTCCGCCGAATGCATGATGGGTGCCGTGCTTTTTACCTGAGTCCATTGCGGCAATATCGGCGTAGTGCCGATGCCTACCGCCAGGTTTCGACTGGAATAGTAGCGTTTGAAGCCCGACACGGACTGGCTTTCAATCAGGAACTTCCCGGCGCCCGCGTCGTAAGTCACATCACAGATATCCTCGCCGAAATGGCACGTCGGCAACTGCAGCGAAGCCCAACGACAATAGTGATCGTACTCGCGGCGCGGCACCTGGAAGTTCTCGTAGTAATAGAACTGATACAGGCGATCGTGCTGGTGCAGGTAATTCAGATAGCTCAGTTCGTGGGTCGGGTCGGCCATCGTCACCAGGTCCGCCAGAAACGGCACCTGCAACGTGGTGCCCGGTAAGAGCAACCCTTCATGCCAACGAAATTCGGCTTTGCGATCCAGGAAAAGACTGGTCACGCCGGAATGTTTGGACAATAAAGCGGCCAACCCGAGGTTAAAGGGCCCGATGCCAACACCGGCGATATCTACAGTGGGTAAATCCGTCATCCAATCTGTCTCCCTGGGTATTGCTATGTGGTTATGCGCAGGCGAGCAATCGCTCGACATCTTGTGCGTTACGGCAACGCAGTAATTGTCCGGGGGAAAGCGTCACCGCCAGTTCCTCTTGGAGCCGGGCCGCGATGGCTTTCAAATGCTGGGGCCGCAGGCCCAGACTGATGAAGTCGACCGATGCATTGGCGCCGGCCTGCGGGGGCCTGCCCAACACACTCAGGTAGATCGCCAAGACCTTGTTGCCCTGGGTCGCAACGACCTCTTCGGCAGGCTCCTGCAACAAGGTGCGGGCACGCGGGCGATCAGGCTTGCCGTTTTGCGATAACGGCAGCGCCTCCACCGCCAGGAATCGCGTGGGCACATGGGATTGCGGCAAATGCTCGCGGGCGAACTGGCGCAACTCGGCGGCGGTCAAGGGGGCGGCGTCTTCGGCACTCACGTACAGCGCACCAATGTTGACCTCGCCCTGGCGCTGTTCGCCGTAGTCCACTACCAGCACATGCCTGACCGCCGGATGCTTGATCAGCTCGATCTCGATGTCGGGCAGCGACACGCGTACGCCGCGCACCTTCACGTAGCCATTCACACGGCTGTCGAACATCAACGTGCCGTCACGGCGATAGCGCCCGCAGTCACCGGTCCGAAATGCGCGTACGGCCTGGCCGTGCTCATCGATGACGCTGATAAATTCGGTTTGTGCCAGCGCGCCGTTTTCCAGATAGCCCAGGGCCAGGTTGACGCCTGCCGTATGAATGCGACCGACAACGCCTGCTGGGCAATGGGCTCCCTGGGCATCGAGAACCAGATAACAGTTGCCCGGTAACGGTCGGCCGTAGGGAATTTGCAGCTGGTCATCAGCAGTGATGTCGTGCCAGATGCTCCAAATCGTGGTTTCTGTCGGCCCCCCCAGGGAAATCAGGCGGGACGATGGCAGCAGCCCGCGCAACTCGGCGATCACGCCCGGCTTGATGTAGTCGCCGCCCTGGGCGATCAGGCGCAGACTGACCAAGTCATGTTCACCACGGCACGACAGCAGCATTTCCAGAATGGCCGGCACGGAACACCACAGTGTCACACGGTGCCTGGCGATCAACTGATTCCAACGCACCGCATCCTTTTCCTCGCCGACGCCAGGCAGCACCAGAGTGGCGCCGGCCGTCAGGCAGCCAAGTACATCGAAGACCGACATGTCGTGGTGCAGCGGGGTGACCGACATGAACACGTCGCTCTGGCTCACGCGCCAGTGTGACAAGGTGCTGCCGATGACATTGGCCGTGGCACGGTTGCACAACACCACGCACTTGGGCTTGCCGGTGGTGCCTGAGGTGTAGAGGTAATACGCCGGCGCTCCGCTCATTGAGCGATCATCCAACATTGGCGCACTGGGCTGCGGCCCGGCCAGCAATTCGTTCGGCGTGGCGTGGGCTTGCGCGACCGTCTCGCCCGAGCTGATGACCACCAGATCGGGTCGACAGTTTTCCAACAGATACTGCCGACGCTCGTCTGGCGCCGAGGCGTCGATAGGTACCCAGATCACGCCCGTCAACGCACAGGCCAAGGTCAGCGTGGTGTGCTCCGGGCTGCGTGGCAAGCAGATGGCGACCACCTGGCCCGGCCCGATGCCACGGACCTTGAACGCCGCAATGACACGCGACACCCCCGCTCCCAGTTCGGCGTAGCTGATCTGCCGCTCGCCGCTGATCAGGGCGATCCGTTGATTGGCGGGATCGAACAGGTGCTTGGCGATTTGCACCAGGAATCCTTCGGCACTGGCCTCGGTCGTCGAGCTATTGAGGCAATAGTGAGAGGTGTCGATGATCGCGGTGGCGTCCATGGCAAACTCACCGATGGCGCTGATCTGACTGATGGCCTTTTCCAGCGCATCCAGGATGTCGTGAACCACCGCTGGGTCCAGGACTTCCCGTGCATAGTCGATATCCAGCATCAGCGCGCCCTCGGCGTTAGCCCAGAAGCGAATATCCATGGCCACCTGAGGCGTCTGGGTCAGGCCGCCTTGCAACTGCATTAGACTGTTCGCCGCCGACACTGGCCAGGAAAAACCATTGGTAATCACCACCGGCAGCACTGGCCCAGGGCCGTGGGATTCGAACAGCAACCGGGCGAGGTCAACGCCCGAATAGGCCAGGTGTTGCAGCCCTTCCAGCACGTCCACTTGCAGCTTCGCCGCACGCTCCGTCAAGGTGCCGGGAGCCTCGCTTCGGTTGATCGCGATAAAGCTGGAACGATTGGCAAATGCACCACCCGTTTGCGGCGCAACAGGCACCGCCACGCACAAGCTGCCCTCATCGATCCAGTGGGACAGCACCTCCATTACCAGCGCCATCAGGGCGGAGTTCTTGAATAGCCGCTGCCGGGCGCCCAATTTGCAGAAACCGTTGAATACCGCCTTGGGCACTTGCCGGCTTTGGCGCTCGTAGCGCGATGCCCGCACTTGATCGAGCGGCACCCGCCATGGCAGGCGTGGTGCGCCCGTCACGTCGGTGAGCTTGGTCTTCCAGTAAACCGAGTCGGCTTTGCGTTGACGGGCCTGATCCACCGAGGCAGGCGCAGCCTCGGCAGCGGGCTCATCGCCAGTCAGGCCGTCGAACAGCTCGACCAACAACGCAGCAATGGAGCGGCCGTCGAGGATCAACGCATCCAGGCGCACGAACACTGTCAACTGGTGGTCGGGCAGGTGGAAGATCGTGACATTCCAAGGCGCACGGTCCAGCTCGAAGATGGCGTGGGCGTATGCCTCACGACGCCCATCGATGCAGGCCGACGCTGCTTGCGTCGACATCGAGGTGAGGTCAACTTCCTCTAGATTGATGCAGGCTTCATCGCTGACATAACTCACCAGCTTGAGCGCATCCACCCGTGTGCGCAGGCTGTCATGGCGCTGCACCATCGCCGTCAGGCGACTGCGCAGCAGCGTCGGGTCCATGGCCCCGTGGTATTCACGAAACTCCTGCATGGCCACGCCGCCAAGAGGCACCTGGGTGCCACGGCCCAATAAGTACGCCTGCTGCAGGGCTGACAGTGGTTTTTCGAGAGTGCGCGATACACCGACATTAAGCGTTTGATCCAACGCGCGAGAATCGGCCGCCACTTCCTGCGTAATCGCCACAAAGCGGTCAAAGAACGTCGTTACCCACGGCAGTGGCAACGCATCAAGACGGATATCCCAATTGATCAGGATACCGCCATCGGCGCAGGCAATCTGTGCATCAAGAGCCACCTGAGGCCCTTGGGAGATGACCCAATTCATCGGGCCGAATACACGCCGGACGCGCGGCGAAAGCAAGTCGCCACCGGGCATGTCCAGCGCAGCAGTAAAGACCACCGGCGCCAGCTGTGGCGAACCCTGATGGCGGGACAGATCGCGCATCACGTTCACGCCCGGATAGGCGCAATGCTCAAGCAGGCCGACCATTTTTTTCGCCAGTTGCGCACACAGCACGGCCGGCGTGGCGGCGGACTCGATGTCCACATCCAGAATCAACACATTGGCAAAGTCACCCACTACGCGCTCGACATTATCCACCAACGGCTGGCGCCAGAACGTCGGTACATTGAGGCGCAAGCTACGATCGCCGGTCTGCTCACCGAGCACCGCCGCAAACAGCCCCATCATCAAGGTCGAGAGGGTAATCCTGCGTTCCCGTGCCACTTGTTGCAGTGCCTGACGCTCGACGGGGCCCAGCCAGGTATGGAGCCGGTGGCTTTGCGCTTGCTCCGGCGAGCGTTCAAGCAATGGCAAGGTGGGTGCCGGGGCAACGTGCGCCAGGCGCTCACGCCACCAGGCACGGTCGCGATCACGAGCGGCCTTGAGCGCCGGGTCGACACGGGCCTTGTCGTACCAATCGAAGAAGGATGGCGTGTGCGGCAGCGTGTCATCGGGCTGCTCGTAAAGCCGGGCCAAGTCCTCCATCAGCGTGCGGAAACTGGATGGGTCGATGGCGATCATGTCGGTATCGACATGTAGGCGAAACCTATCGTCCGCCATCAGGCTTACTGCAAACCGCGCGCCCGGCTCATGGCCGAGGTCCAGTTGCTGATGTGTCCACGCCTCCCGCTTGGCCAGCAGGTGGCGGGCGGCCTCCGGCGCGGTCATGGCACGCAGGTCTTCGACTTCCAACTGAGGCGATTGGTCCATGGAAGCAATGAATTGCAGCCCTTGCGCATCCACCCGCACTCGCAGCATCGGATGCAGCAGGCTGGCACGCTCAAGCGCTTCGCGTAACCGGTCCAGTTCAATGGAATGGCCATCGAACTCGGCATAAAGATGAGCCGAAACCCTCCCTAAAAAGGCGTGAGCAGTACGCCCGATCCAACAGGCGGCTTGCATCGAAGTTAACTCTCTCATGGTCCACTCATGTGATTGACAAATCTAAATGATTAGCGTCACCTATTAAAAACGATAATGATTATATTTCAAGATATAAATTTTCGACCACAAGCCACGGAGGCTTTCTGCAAATGAGAACGAGCACCCTTAGGACGAGCGACATGGATGAGGTGCAACAGCTTGATGCAACGCGGAGTTTTTCATTTACCTCGGGTGATCGTGAGCTAGCTGTCAGCGGCATGTTGCAACGTATCGAAACTCCGGCCATCGCCGGCGAAAACGCCAGCAGCCTGTTTCAAAAAACCGTTTCGCACGCCTTTGAACAAGCGCGCAAAGCTGGCCAGGCCAACCCGATTATCGTCGGTGCCATCCCCTTCGACCCCGCTGAAGCGTCCTGCCTCTACATCCCCGAACACGCCGAGTGGCGCGCCCGCAGCGGTGCCGTGCAAACAGGCGCGGCCTCGATGCCGGAACTGCTTGAACAAAAAAACATACCGGACGAGCAAGGCTTCAAGCGCACGGTCGAACACGCCATCGTCAACTTCCGCCACAGCGACGTGCGCAAGGCAGTGCTCTCGGTGCAGCGCGAATTGCTGTTTGCCCAAGATGTGGACGTGAGCGCCATGCAGAACAATCTGCGGGCCCAGAACCCCGGCGGCTACCACTTTCGCGTGCCCATGCCGGACGGCGCCACGCTGATCGGCGTCAGCCCCGAATTGCTGGTGCACAAGAAAGGTCTGGACTTCGTGTCCAACCCCCTGGCCGGCTCGGCCAAGCGTATGGCTGACCCCGAAGCCGACCGACGCAATGCCGACTGGCTGGCCGCCTCGGAAAAAGACCACTACGAACACCGCCTGGTGACCGAAGACATCGCCTCCCAGCTCAGCGAATTGTGCACGCAACTGAACGTGCCACAGCGCCCTAGCCTGATCAGCACGCCTGCGCTGTGGCACCTCTCCACTCGTATCGAAGGCACCCTGGCCGACCCCGGCATCTCGGCCCTGCAGTTGGCTTGCCGCCTGCACCCAACCCCTGCGGTCTGTGGCTTCCCTACCGAGCGCGCCCGGCACCTGATCCGCTTCGTCGAGCACGTCGAGCGCGGCCTGTTCACCGGCATGGTCGGCTGGTGCGACGCCCAAGGTAACGGCGAATGGGTCGTGACCATCCGCTGCGGCACCATCAAGCGCAACAAGGTCCGCCTGTTCGCCGGCGCCGGCATCGTCGAAGCCTCAAGCCCCGACTCCGAATGGACAGAAGTCCAGACCAAGCTCGGCACCATGCTGCGCGCATGCGGCCTGGCCCACTAACTTCCCCATTTTTCAGCAGTGACCCTCATGACTCTAGAATTCACGCACTGGCCCCTCGAAAGAGCACAACGCTATCGGGAAAACGGCTACTGGATCGATCAACCCCTCACCCACCTGCTTGAGGCCCGCAGCCAAGCACAGACCCAGGCTTGCGCGATCATTTGCGGCGAGCGTCGCTTCAGTTACGGCGAGCTGGACCAACTGTCCTCCAACCTGGCCTCGCGCCTGGCCGCCAACGGACTTGGCCACGGCGACACCGCGCTGGTGCAACTGCCCAACATCGCCGAGTTCTACATCGTGCTGTTCGCGCTGCTCAAGGCCGGCATCGTGCCGCTCAACGCGCTCTACAGCCATCGCAAACTGGAGCTCAAAAGCTACGCCAAACAAATCACACCAAAGCTGTTGATCGCCTCGCGTGAGCATGAAGTGTTTCGTGATGACGGCTACCTCGCCGACCTCAACGAAGTCGGCGCAAGCCCTCAGGTCACGCTGTTCCTCGGCGAACAGCACTTCCCCAACAACCTGACCGCATGGATTGAAAGCCCAAGCGACAGCCGCGTGGACTTCTCTCCCAGCGCACCAGATGAAGTTGCTCTCTTTCAGTTATCCGGCGGCAGCACCGGCACACCCAAGCTCATCCCACGCACCCACAATGACTACCACTACAATGCCCGCACCAGTGCCGAGGTGTGCGGCCTGAGCGCACAAACACGCTTTTTGTGCGCCCTGCCGGCCGCGCATAACTTCCTGCTCAGCTCGCCGGGCGCCCTGGGCGTGTTGTACGCGGGCGGTACCATCATCATGGCGCCGAGCCCAGAACCGCAGACCTGCTTTGCAATGATCCAGCGCCACGAAGTCAACACCGTCGCCCTGGTGCCCAGTGCCGTCGCGTTGTGGCTGCAGGCCGCGCCGCAGCGCACCGAGCAACTGCAATCGCTTGAATTCCTCCAGGTCGGCGGCGCCGTGTTCGCCGACTCGCTGGCCCGCCAGGTGCCCGGTGTGCTCGGCTGCAAACTGCAGCAGGTGTTCGGCATGGCCGAGGGCCTGATCAACTACACCCGCCTGGATGACACCGACGAGCAAATCTTTACCACCCAAGGCCGCCCGATCAGCCCGGGGGACGAAATCAAAATCGTCGATGAACAAGGTGTGCCCGTAGCGGAGGGCGAGCCCGGCATGTTGGCTACCCGCGGCCCCTACACCTTCTGCGGCTACTACCAGAGCCCCGAACAGAACGCTCAAGCCTTCGATAACGAGGGTTACTACTACTCCGGTGACCTGGTGCAAATGACACCCAGCGGTGACTTGCGCGTCGTCGGCCGGGTCAAGGACCAGATCAACCGGGGTGGCGAAAAAGTCGCTTCCGAAGAGATCGAAAACCTCATCGTGTTGCACCCTGAGGTCACCCACGCCGGCCTGGTCGCCATGCCCGACGCCGCACTCGGGGAAAAAAGCTGCGCCTTCGTCGTCTCGTGCAATCCCAACCTCAAGCCGCCCGCCCTGCGCCGCCACCTGATCGAACTGGGCATCGCCGAATACAAACTGCCCGACCGCATCCGGCTGATCGACACCATGCCGCTCACCGCCGTGGGCAAGATCGACAAGAAACAGCTGCGCCATCTGCTGACGGCGGAAACCACCCGCGCCTGGCTCAAAACCCGCGTGTTGCAATTGATCGAAGACGGTGAAGAGCTGGACCCCGAGGAAAACCTGATTTTCTACGGCCTCGACTCCCTGCAAGTGATGAAACTCGCCGCCGAACTCAAGGAGCGTGGAATCGCCGTCACCTTTGAAGAACTGGCCGACTCGCCCACGCTCGCCAGTTGGTGGTCGCTGGTGGACACGCGGCAAACAGCGGCCTGACCGGGCCGCTTCGCCCAGTCGATTTAAAAGGAGTTAGAGATGACTTTATCCACGGCCGACCAAAGCAGGCTTGAACACTTCTGGCAGCACTGCGTGACCCATCAGTACTTCAACATCGGCTACCCCGAATCCGCCGATTTCGATTACTCCCAGTTGCACCGTTTCCTGCAGTTTTCGATCAACAATTGCGGGGACTGGAACGAGTACAGCAACTATGTGCTGAACTCGTTCGACTTTGAAAAGGACGTGATGACTTACTTCTCCGAGCTGTTCGATATTGCGCTCGAAGACAGCTGGGGCTACGTCACCAATGGCGGCACCGAAGGCAATATGTTCGGCTGCTACCTGGCCCGCGAACTGTTCCCTGACGGCACCCTGTATTACTCCAAGGATACCCACTACTCAGTGGCCAAGATCGTCAAGCTGCTGCGCATCAAATGCCGTGCCGTCGAATCCCTGCCCAACGGCGAGATCGACTACGACGACCTGATGCTCAAGATCGCCGCCGACCAGGAGCGTCACCCGATCATCTTCGCCAATATCGGCACGACGATGCGTGGCGCGGTGGACAACATCGCGACCATCCAACAACGGCTGCAACTGGCGGGCATTGCCCGGCGTGACTACTACCTGCATGCCGACGCGGCACTGAGCGGGATGATCCTGCCCTTCGTCGACCACCCACAACCTTTCACGTTTGCCGACGGCATCGATTCGATCTGCGTGTCCGGGCACAAGATGATTGGTTCGCCGATCCCATGCGGCATCGTGGTGGCCAAGCGCAAGAACGTGGCGGGCATCTCCGTGCAAGTCGACTACATCCTGGCCCATGACAAAACCATCAGCGGCTCACGCAATGGCCACACGCCGCTGATGATGTGGGCGGCACTGCGCAGCCACTCGCTCGCCGACTGGCGCCAGCGTATCCGCCACTGTCTGGACCAGGCGCAATATGCCGTGGATCGCTTCCAGGCAGCCGGCATCGATGCATGGCGCAACGAGAACTCCATCACCGTGGTGTTTCCCTGCCCGTCAGAAGGGATCGCGAAAAAGTATTGCCTGGCCACCTCTGGCGACACCGCGCACTTGATCACCACGCCTCATCATCACGACAACTGCATGATCGATGCCTTGATTGATGAGGTCATCGCCGAGCGTGACACCGACGCCTGGAGCATTGGCGCCGCCCGTGCTCATCAAGACACCCATGAGCGCCCCCCTGCCACTGCCCGGCTGGCATGCCCACGCTTCGACGTAATCTGAAACCGAACCCCTATTAGAGACAAACACCATGTCGTCACTGAAAGTACCCGAGGCGTGCGAAAGCCTCACCGACATCCGCGCTGGCATCGACTTTTTCGACCGTCAGATCCTTGAGTCACTGCAACAGCGCTTGGGTTACGTGAAAGCCGCCGTGCGCTTCAAGGCCAACGAACAAGCGATCCCCGCGCCGGAACGGGTTGCGGCGATGCTGCAGGTCCGCCGCGAGTGGGCCGTCGAGACCGGGTTCGATGTGGATTTTGTGGAAAAACTCTACGAGCACATCATTTATTGGAACATCCAACAGCAAATTTCCCATTGGCAGGCGCTTTATCCGCAGCGAAGTGCCGAAAACACCCGCTAAAGCGTCGAAAGGCCCGCCCATTTAAGTCCACCCGCTTTGACTTAATGGCCAACGCCCACACGTCCTCGAGAATCGATGAACAATCGCGCTGATTCGAGAGCGATCAGTGAGCAATCTCGGGCCCATGAGCTGCTTATGAACATCTGACATCGCCCACTTTTAAACGAGGTGCTATGTCAGATGTTCAATTCAGGGCTGCTGTCTCGCGAACCCAGTGTGCATGAGATCCAAAGCCCCGTTCACTGTCTACCTCGCTGTTTCCAGATCATTTCCTGGACCACGTCTCGTCATCAGGCATACCTGCGCACTCATAACACTTACAGGTAGGTCGGGTTCAAAGTGCGGTACTCTTTCCTGAAAACCGTGGGTGCGCCGAATGGCACAGTAACAGGAGCGGCCGTGAACAAGTTGGCTGAAATGCATTGCTTCGTGGTAACCGTCGATACCGGCAGTATTTCAGAAGCCGCAAGGCGTCTTGGAACAGCCAAGTCGGTGGTCAGCCAGCGCATCCGGCAGTTGGAAAAACGTCTTGGCATTATTCTTTTCGATCGAGGTCGCCAAGTAAGCCCGACTGAGGCGGGAAAAGTGTTTTATCAGCACTGCGTTCGTATCCTTGCGGATGTTGAGCACGCCGAAGAAGCCATTCTTGCGTTCACGTCAGAATTAAGCGGCAACCTGCGTTTGTCGGCACCGATGGCGTTCAGCAGCCGTTATCTGACGCAGATTCTTTCGTCCTTTGCACTGCGCTACCCATCGTTGCGCCTGGATATTGAATATGATGACCGTTATGTGAATTTACAGGAGGAGAACTTTGATGCTGCGATTCGCATTGGTGAATTGCCTGACTCCTCCCTGGTCGCCAGAAGCATTGCTGGAAACCGCCATCTCATCTGTGCAAGTCCTGGGTATATAGCTACTCATGGTGCGCCGCAAAGGCCCGAGGAGCTGGCCGAGCACCATGCCCTGCTGTATGTGCATCGTGAGCCTCACGGCATGTGGGCATTGCCGGTAGGTAACTTGACAGAGTCTTTCCGGGTTCGAAGCCGGATGCGCACAAACAATGGATTTCAATTGCTGGAGGGGGCAAAAGCTGGCATGGGGCTGGCGATATTGCCTACGTTCCTTGCCGTGGATGCAATCGTTGCCGGTGAGCTACAGATCGTGTTGACTTCTCACGAGCCTCGGGGCGGTAACATATCGCTGGTTTATCGTCAGTCTCAGCGCACATCGCCCAAGATGGAGGCCTTGGCGAACTTTCTGATCGAACAGATTGGCAGCCCTCCTATATGGGAACAGCAACTGACGGCTTATCTGGAAACCGTCAGTTGACTGTGCGCAAAGCCCGAGATCTTCGTTTGCTTTGAAGGCCTGGTCATGTCAGGTGTTGAGGTGTTGATTGAACCAGCTGGCAGCGGCCTCACTGGTAACCTTGAAGTTTTCAACATAGGGGGTGAAGTGCCCGCCTTTGATCATCACAAGCTTCTTTGGCTCCAGCGCTTTTTCATAGGCCGTGAGGCATATATCCGTGGCGGTCAAGAGATCGTTATCCCCCACAATCATCAGGAACGGCGTTGGGCTGATACGCGAAATAAAATGACCTGGTTCGTTCTCCCGGAACAACTCGGTGCTCCTTAAGGTCACCTCATTCTTCCAGTTCGGCGCAAACGACCTAGTGTTCATAAAGTACTCATAACTATCTGCCCCTACCATGGCACAGGCAACGCCAGGGTCATCGGACACCGCCGCAATGATTTCGGGTTGTGCACCTGCAAAACGGGCCTGCCGGTCATTGTCATAGCGAGCAAGCATGGCAGGCACGAGGTCCGAGCGTAGCCGGCGCTTCGCCGATTCATAGCCACTGATCGTGGGAACCTGAGCAACAACGCATTTTACGCGACGATCAATTGCAGCAACTTCTATGACATGCCCGCCGCTCAGACTTGTTCCCCAGATGCCAATTCGCTGTGGATCAATGCCTGGAAGTGATTGCACAAAGGTAATCGCGTCGCGATAGCCACGACGTTGCAATACAGGGTCCATTTCCTGCCGTGGCGTGCCTTCACTTTCGCCAAAGTTTGCATGGTCATAGACCAGTACATGAAAACCTTGCGAACAGAACACCTCCGCATATTTATCAAGGTATTGTTCCTTGACCGATGTAAAACCATGCGCCATGACAATGGCGGGTGTTGCAGACGCGGTGTTTTCTGGCTCATAAAGCCAGCCCTTTAATAGAGTACCCTCGGAAACAAAACTGATGTTGCTGCGTTCCATAACATCCTCATCATATTCAAACTATTACCTGCGCACTAAAGAGTGCGCGCACAATCGCCTTTAATCGTGGTACATCACGCAAATCACGATGGTAACCAAGCCAGAGTTCTCGACCGGGTGGAGACGTTTGCAGATCAATTACTTTAAGCCCCGGGATTTTTTGCCCCACGACCACGGGCAATACCGCGAGCCCTAGCCCTGCCGCGCATAACTGCGCCTGAATGATCCGATCATTGCTGCGTTGCATGACGGAAGCATCAGGCAGCAATTTCTGTATCCATGCCACATCCGGAAAATGGTTGAGGTCTGCATTCATCAGAATCAGGTTGGCCCCCTCCCCTGTACCGCTGGCGACGCTGTAGTTCTGCGCCGCGTACACCGCATATCGAACGTCCATCAATTTGCGCTGAACAATATCCGGTTGGTCGAAGGGAACATTCCTAAGTGCAACGTCGGCTTCACGTCTCGATAAGTCGAGCATGCGCGGCGAAGTCAGGATTTCCACTCGAATATTCGGATGCTTGCGCGCGACGCAAGCCATCAAGTCAGGCATTACATAGCCGGCGAACCACTCCGGACAGGTAATTCTTATACCGCCCTCAAGGTGCTCATCATGGATTGCCATCTTGCGATTTAACGCCAAAGCGCTTTGTTCCATGCGTTCTGCCAGCTCGAGAATGGATTCACCTTCGGCGGTGATCACCAGCCCGTCCCCAGTGCGCTGGAACAATTTTTGGCCCAACGCTTCTTCCAGGGCCTGCACACGGCGACTCACCGTAGGTCGACTCACCCTCAGTTGCGTTGCTGCATCTGCATAGGTTCCAGCGCGCACAACGGCAAGAAAGACCTTAACATCGCCCCACTCCATATGAATGCTCCTTGTCTTCAGTGCCGTTGCGCTTAATCACTCAGCACTCATTTCTGAACGGGCTGCCAGAGGTAGTCTTCGCCCTTCTTTGCCACCTTGCCAATACCAGGGAAATCAATGTGGGCGTCGGCAACCCAGTATCGTTCAGTGGATGTGGCGGCATCTTCCAGGGCCGCCTTACGGGTACTGATTGCCTGACTTGGGGTACTGTCGTAGATGACGGTGACTTGCGGTTCAGGGAATTGAACCGGTTGCACATGGATTACATCGCCCCAGAACAGCAACTGGTCTGCTCCTTCACTGACCTTGAACCCAGTATGCCCCGGGGTATGCCCGCGTAAATCGATGGCTTCAATGCCCGCAAAAAGCTTGTCCCCCCATTTGAAGGTCCTGACACGACCGGCGTCCTGGTAAGGTTTGAGATAACGTTTGACTGCAGAGAATGCTTCAGGCTTGTCCTCTTTGCCCAACGCAATGGAGGCGTCCGACATCCAGTAGTTCAACTCATTGTCATTGACCTCAACTACCGCATTCTTGAACGTGCGTTGCTGGCCGTTCAACAACCCTCCGATATGATCGGCATGCAAGTGCGTCATCAGTACCACATCGATCTGATCGGCGCTGTAGCCCGCGGCCTTCATGCTTTCCAGCAGGCGGCCGGCAGTGCTTCCGGTCAGTTCGCCACCGCCGGTGTCTACCAGGATTTTCTTGTCCCCTGTATCGACCAGATAAACATTGACGGACATGCGCGCATCTTTATCCAGCCCTGCCTGTTCAAGCAGCGTACTTATGCGGGCACCATCGCCCCCTTCAAGGATCTTGACCATATCGGCAGGGAGGTAGCCGTCATAGAGGGCGACCACCTTGAACTTGCCGACATTCATCGAGTAACTGGCCTGGGCGTCGGGCAGCGCAGATGCGAACACACTATTGGAGAGAGACAGCGCAAATGCGAACGGCAGTACTGCTGAGTAAATGGATTTGAATAGCTTCATTGTGTGGTTCCTGAAGTAGGTTGTGTTGCACACACTGTCCTCGATTGAACCCACTGAAATAAACATTTTTGTGTGAAATCCGGGCGTACAAAAATGTACGTCGGTTGCGCAGCTGTTCGTTCGCCAAATACGAAATGTCGATTCGCTTTTTGCAGGCTTATTAAGCAGGCGAACTCGGCTTTATCGTTCCCTCTGCACGCATCTGACCTCACCTTCAACAGGAAGAAAATGCATGAGAGAAACTATCGCTAACCCCTCAAGAAGGACTCTATTGGCAAGCGGTGTTGCAGTCGCCGCGACCCTGGCAGCTGGCAGCGGGCTGACCAGTGTTTACGCTGCCGGCGAGTCTCATACCAAAGGCCCGGACGCAAGCTCACGCGTGGATGTAATCATTGTGGGGGGCGGATCTGCCGGTGCGGTATTGGCCCGGCGCTTGAGTGAGAACAGCAACCGCCGGGTACTGCTGCTTGAGGCGGGTCACAGTTACGGTCCGCAAGGCTATCCGGAAATTGTCGCCAACAGCGACATTGTCGGAGCCAATGCCAACCCTGAGTTCGAATGGGGTTACAAGACTCAGCCAGGTTACGTCGGCCACCCTATTGGTGCGCTGCGTGGCAAGGTACTGGGAGGCAGTTCGGCTATCAATGGGGCGGTGGCGATCCGTGCACGCGACACCGACTTCAAGCGCTGGAATTTGCCCGGTTGGAGTTATGAAGAGATGCTGCCTTCGTTCAAGAAACTTGAAACCCGCAGCGGCGGCGACACTGCCTTGCATGGGCACGAAGGACCACTGCCAGTACACCAACTCAAGCGCGCAGACGTAACGCCTATGCAGCAGGCGTTCATGGATGCGACGTTGGCCAACGGATTCAAAATCATCAACGATTTCGATGTGGCCGACGCTGACGGTGTGGGGCCCTACCCGATGAACATCGTTAATGGCGTGCGCATCAATACCGGCATGGCATATTTGAACGATGAGGTCCGCGCGCGCAAAAACCTTGTAATCCGCCCAGATAGTTTGGTGGACAAGGTACTTTTCGAAGGCAATCGGGCAATTGGCGTACGGTTGGCCGATGGCGAGACGTTGCACGCCGGCGAAGTGATCCTGTCGGCCGGAACCTATGGCAGTGCGGCCATCCTGCTGCGCTCCGGTGTCGGGCCGAAAGCTGACTTGCAGGCGTTGAACATCGAGCAAGTGGTGGAGTTACCCGTTGGCCAGCACTTGATGGATCACCCCTTCTATTACAATGCCTACGCAGCCCGGCCCGAACTGATCGGCCGACAGTCACCTGCCATTGGTGCCAAGTTGTGGACCCATAGCAGCAGCGCCAGTCATGGCGATCTTGATCTGCACATCACGGCAACCCATCTGTTCCCGCACGACCAAAGCCCGACCAAGGTGGGGTTTGTACTCGCTGTTGCCCTGACCCGCCCCATGTCCCAAGGCACACTGACCCTGGCCAGCCGTGATCCATTTGTTGCGCCGCGCATCAACTTGAATTTCCTCGCAAGGCAAGAAGACCGTCAGCGTCTGCTGGAGGGTATTCGGTTGGCTCGCAAGATCGGTAGCACCACACCGTTGCGGGAGTTGATTCACTCGGAGCTCAATCCAGGCAAAGGCAACGACTCGGACGAAGCCCTGCTCGCCAGCGCGCGGTCCAGCCTCGATACCTATCACCATCCCACTTCATCTGCGCCCATGGGGCGTCCAGGCGATGCGCGCGCCGTGGTGGATTTGAATGCACGGCCATTTGGCCTGCAAGCTTTGCGGATAGTCGATGCGTCCATCTTTCCGGATGTGCCCTCGGTAGCCACCAATATCACCGTAATTGCCCTTGCCGAGAAAATCTCCGGTCAGTACGCATGACTCGCGAGACCACACTAGCCAAACGCCTCTTTGACCAAGCTGTCGAACATGCTGTAGGCCGACAGCGCTTCACGACGATAATCCTCGTCGTTGGCGTCCAGGGGGGTGACCCGTAGGGTTTGGATCTCGATGAGGCTCGCTGAGCTCGATGTCATGTTCCAGTCTGCAGCGATGCTCCACCAGCACCAGGGTGTTGCCGCTACGCTCGACGTAACGGTGCAACGCTTCTACACGCTCCGCCAATTGCTCGGCGCACAAAGCGCTGAACGGCTCATCCAGCAGCAACAGGTGATGGCGGTCATTTGGCAGCGCGCTCAGCCAGGTATCCAGCCAGTTGCCTGCCCCAGGCTCACCACCGAGCAGCGCCAGGACATTGCTGTCCAGGTAATAGCGGGTTGATGCCGTAGCCTGCGGCGCGCCCGCCTCGTCGGTGATCACATTGGTGATACCGGCCACGCCCTTGAGGTAATCGCTTTTGCCAGCGCCGGAATGGCCAGAGAGCGAATATAACCGTCCCCGTTCCAGGCTTAGGGCACGATAGGTACGTTGAGCGACAAAGGACGCGATGTTCAGGCTCTGACCGACAATCGTCACGGACACCACACTTTTGGGCTGGCCAAAATGCTGCAGGCGCGTCACGGACACCGACTGCGATTTAAACCCCGTGATTGCCAGAAATACGTTGGCCAGGTCAGAGCGCACCAACAACAAGGCCGTGACTGCCAGCACAAAAGCTGAATCGCTGGTGCGATAGAGGCTGCCCATCAGAACCACCAGGACAATCACCAGGTCGCTGAGCAAACTGCAACTGGCAGCGGTGATCGTGCGGGTGATCACACTGTGCATGCGGGTGGTATAGAAATGCTTCAGCCCCTCGGCTATCGCGCCCTGTTGGGTGAGTGCCAGCCAGTCCCCCAGGCGTTCGAAACCGGTGCCGCCGGTACGGGAAATAGAAAACGCCACATGGGCCGAGCGCAGCAGGGAGTCGAATCCCTTGGTGCTCTCCCCCCGTGTTCTATAAAGCTCGTTGATCGAAAGGCGGTACAAAACCGCCAGCAACCCGCTGAACAACAGCGCCACGGCGATGCCGAACAGGCCAAACCCCATCCACAAGGCCATGCCATTGCACAGTAAAAGCGCGATGATCCAGGCGATGTCGTGGGCATACCAGGCAATGCGTTCGGATGTCGTGGTGACATCGCGAGAAACCACCTGCAGCGCATCGGCCAAGCTGGTGATCCGGATGTCTCGCAGCCCCCCGATGAACAAGCGGCAAAAGCGGCTGCGCAGCAGGTCCTCGATAAACAGCCCGGCAGCGACCCCTGCCCCAACCCCGGTTACGGCATACAACAGAACCTGCCAGGGTGAGAAACCCGACTCTGGCAGCGTCAGGTTGGCTGCGTAGCTCATCATCAGCGCCGGCACCAACAACATCAGCACGCCCCAGCGACAGTACTTGAAGAGATCGCCGAGGCTGAAATGCTCCGGCACGGTGGGGCCTTCCAACGCCGTCGAAGCCGTCCTCTCAGCGACCTCCATCGCCGAGCCCTCGCGCTGTGCGATCGCTCTTGCAGCCGATGGGCTGAAGCTCACCCAGGACAGGCGCTCCAAGGCGTCTCTGACTGCCAAGGCAGCCGCGGCGTCCAATACCGAGAAATCGTGGTCGATACTTAGGGTCCCGTTCCGGGTACGGGCCAGAAACACTCCGCGCAGCAGTTGCAAACGCAGGCGCTGCCCGGCAGAAAGATTGCTCCCGTCGAGCTCGATGGGCAGCTGCATAACTTGCTGTGGGCCCTGTCCCAGCTCGGGTATCAACAGGAAAGCGCCCAGCAGCGCTTGTATGTCCTCGCGCTGGCTCTCCAGCGGGCCTGGAACCAGTTCGACCAGTGTCGCGGGCCATATCGGCCAGTCGACATCGAACTCGATCACGCTGCGGGTCTGATCGGCGGCAACGTTCTGCAATACCGGCTGCCTTGAGGTGCTCTGATACAGGCCATCAAGCGCTTCCAAGGAGCGGCCGACGGCCTTGTAACTCACATAAGCGCGGGGCAACGCAAGTACCGCAGCCAGCAACGGGATACTCAGCCAGAAAATCGCCCCGTCCCAGACCGTGGCCGATTCTGAGGTGCCCAGCAGCCCAAGCAACACAAAAGGAATCAAGCGGCCGAAACCGATGATGTAGCTGTCAGCGCCGCGCAGCAGCGTATCCAGGTTGCGCAGGCCGCGTTCGCCCGTCAGTGTCCGCTCGATGTTCTGCAACGCCGTGCGGTCAGCGAACTGTTTGAGCCACGGGCCTCTGCGCAACCATGCCGAACACTGTTCGATGCGCTGCGCTGTCATATCCATGATCCGCTGGTAGTTGCGATCCGAGAGCCTGGACAGCAGATACGAGAACGGCAGAAACACACCGATCACCGCAACGGCCCATAACCCTGCCGTACCGAAAACCAGAAATGCCATCAGGATGGAAAGCAGAAGAAAAACCGGGATAGCGAGCAGATTAACGCTAGTGCCGATGCCCTCTAGAATGACGCTGAAATCCCTGGAAACCACCCGCTCCAGCAAAGCGACCTCTACGCGGGGGGGCATCTTGCGCGCCAGAAGGTGCTCGAATTCGCGGCATAACCTCAGCGAGATGTAGCGTTCCAGATTGAGCTCGCTCACCACCAGCAAGAACCCGCTGATGGCCAGGAACGCCAGGAGCGCGATGTCCCCCGGCGTGGTATCGACGCTGTCTTGGGCGGCCACCAGCGTACTCAGCGTGTAGATGAACAACAGCGGCACGCTGTACTGCAACAGCGACACCAGTACATAAGCACCGACCGCCCAAGGCGCAAGGTTGAAGGCCAAGCCGAAAAAGCCATCGGCGAACGCTCGCCCTTCGGAGCGAGCGGCTGTCCGATAGCGCAATTCTGGGGTAAAAGAGTACATCCACTTCACGACAGCGCCTCCTCGCAGTACACCCGACCCAGCTCCAGGGACTGTACGCGCTGCAGGTAGTCTCGGATTTTCTGTAGATCGTAATAAGTGGATTGAGTAGCGACACAGGTACAGTTTTATGCCCTTTGCAAAACTTTGTCACAAATCATCTGCCTGCGATGACCTGCGCTGACCAAGGTAAGACTTTTAAAAACAATTAGTATAGATCGCAGAAACCACCCGCCTCATCGCCTCTTCAATCGTCCCTTCATTGCGACACATCACCCACCCCTGCCCCACAGCCGCCCGTTCAAACGCCTCGGTACACACAACCTGCTCCTCCAGCGTATGCATCACCGTACTGCTCAGCCCGCGTCGCCTTGCCGCCGCCCTCGCCCAGGATATTTGCGCAGCGGTGACAACCCCCACATGCAGATCCGGCACTTGCACCTGTCGGTCAAGGTTCAGCGCAAGAATGTCTGTAAACGGTATCAACCGCCGAAACGCCGCATCGGACGGGTACCAGCGATCCATCAGGATGATGCTGTCAGGTGGCTGTGCAGCCAGTACGTGCCGGGTGATCCAACTGCGGCTGTCAGCAAAGCGTTCACACACCTCAAGTTCCAAATCGCGGCTGGGGTCTCTGGCGAATTTGTTAACCAGAGCCATCGTTTGCGCTCGATAGGGATCGCTTTTGCGTTCGCACAATCGGACCACCTTCTTGTTGTCGGCCCTCAATGCCGTCGTAACAGCCTCCAACAGCGTGGTTTTGCCGGTGCCCTTGGGCCCATCCAACGAAATAAACAGCGCACGATTCATACGAGCGCTGCGTTATCGTTGAGGTTGTGCATTTCCATGGGGCCTCTCGTCTGAGCGTTTGGGCGAATTTGCCTCCATTATGGGGAACCCTATTGCCCAATGCGAGGCTGTGCCCTCCCCGCGTCGACCGTTGAGGATCGGTCAGTCATTCAGCATTCCGGGACTTCGGCCTCGTACGTCACCGCCCAGGGCGCGATCAAGCGCTGCGGGGTCTGGCAGGTTTTGCGTTTAAACACGAAGTTGCGGCACTTTTCGGCAAACTGTTGGCGGTTTTGCACCATATCCAACTGCATCTGTACCAGCTCATGTTCGCGGCAACGTTCAACCTGCTGACTATCCAGCGTGGCTTTACGGGTGCGTGCGTACAGGTACTTCTCATCGGTCAGCGCGCTTTGGGCCTGTTGAGAGAGCCATAGTTCAAAAGCGTGTGGGCAGCGTGGGCCGATGTCCTGAACCATGCCGTACTGCAAGGCCTGGACGGCACTGATGGGCAGGCACTCTTCGGTGAGCTTGTGCGCGATCTCACTGCCGACGGCCCGTGGCAGGCTGTAGGTCCAGTATTCGGAGCCATAGAGCCCCATGGTTTTGTAATGCGGGTTGAGCACTACCCCCTCACGGGCCAATACAATGTCAGCGGCCAGCGCGAGCATCACGCCGCCTGCGCCCGCACTGCCGGTCAGGCCGCTGATCACCAGTTGCCTGGTGGTTAGCAGCTCCCGGCACACATCGTCGATGGCTTGAATATTGGCCCAGGCTTCCAGCCCCGGCACTTTGGCGGCCTGGATGACATTGAGGTGTACGCCATTGGAAAAGCTCCCGCGCCCGCCCTTGATCAACAACACTTGGGTGGCTCGCGCCTTGGCCCAGCGCAAAGCTGCCACCAGCCGTTGGCATTGTTCGGTGCTCATGGCGCCGTTGTAGAACTCGAATGTCAGTTCGCCGACGTGACCGATTTCCCGGTAGCGAATCGGTTGATAGGCCAGCGCACTAAAGCTTTGTTGCGCGATCGAGCTGTCCAACATCGGAACGTCAGCCAGTTGTTCAGCCAAGACATGCCGAGCCGGCAGCTTGAAGGTCTCCTCCCCTGGCTGGGCCTTGCGTTTGAGCGAACCGATCCACAGGCTGTGATCCCCCGCCGCCACCAACACTGCGTCGTCCTGTACCGCGAGGATGTCTCCCGGGGTGCCCTGGCGTGAGTCCAAGTGCGCGTCGTACAGGTAATATTGCCCGCCCAGCAGGCTTGCCAACACACCGGGTTGGCCGTCGGCGGCGTCGATGCTGCGCTTGATGAAGCTTGCGCAATCAAACCAACTGAAGGTGCGGTCAGCCTGGGTCATGTTCGGCTGCAAACGCCCGATAACGCTGGGTTGCGTGTAGTCGAGGGGCACCGGCACGAAGCCATTGGCGAATTTTTCCACCACGTCGCGGATGCAGACGATCGCCGCGTCACTTACCGGGCCGTTGTACAGCTCGGATTTGCGCACATCGGTGGGCATATCGAATTCACAGGTCGCCCAGATCGGCCCGGCGTCCATTTCCTCTACGGCCTGCAGGGCCGTGACGCCCCAGCGCCTGACCTGCTGGGTGATGGCCCAGTCCAGTGCGCTGGCGCCACGGTCACCGACGATGCCGGGATGGATGATCACCACCGGGCGCTGCGGGTGGCTCCATAGCTGCTGTGGTACACGGTCCTTCAGGAATGGGCAGATCACCAGTTCGGCACCTGACGCCTCGATCTGGCGACACACCGTAGTTTCATCGGTGAATACCACAACGCTGGGGTCGTGACCCGCCTGGCGCAAATCCAGCCAGGCCCGCTGGGTCAAACCGTTGAATGCCGAGGATAACAACAGGATCTTCAATGATCGCATGGCTGACTCTTCCTTGAGATTGGGCGACCAGAGGTGCTCCTTGAGCCGTCCCTGGCCTTTGATGGAAGCCCAAGGTTATAGAGCGTGGCAGCAGCGTTACCTGACCAGGATCAAGCTTGTGCCAGCAAATGACGATAGTTTCGAGTTGACAGCGCCCTGCAAACTTCAACAACCTGCCAACTTTCCTGCCCTGCCCCGAGGCTGTTCTTGGATTATTTCAGTGCCCTCACCGCCTTCGTCGAAGCTGCCGAAGGCAATAACTTCTCCCGCGCAGCCGAGCGTTTGGGGATCAAGGCGTCCACGGTTTCACGCTATATAAAGGATCTTGAGCAAGACCTGGGTATCGCGTTGTTCAACCGCTCCACGCGCACCTTGCACCTGACCGAAGGCGGCCAGACCTTCCTGATGCACGCCCGCAGGGTGCTGGATGAACTGGAACACGCCAAGGCGGCGACGTCTGCATTGAACCAGCAGCCCAGGGGCTTGTTGAAGCTCAACCTGCCGCCGGCATTCGCCCGCCATCACATCCTTCCGGCCTTGAAGGACTTTTGCGCGCGCTACCCGCAAATCAGTGTGGAATTGGTATTGGATAATGCTCAGGTCAACCTGATTCATGCCGGCGTCGATCTAGCCATACGCATTGGCGCGCTGGCCGATTCGACGCTCAAGGCCCGCAAACTCTGCGACGGCCACTACCGCGTGGTGGTCAGCCCGGCTTTTGCCAGGCAGCACCCTGCACCCTCAGCCCCCGCCGACCTCGCCGGTTTGCCCGCAGTGCTGGGTACGCTGCCTACGGGCGCTATCAGCTTTGTCTGCGGCGACCAGGTATCACCGCTGCTGCACAACGGCTGCATTCGGATAAATGATCTCGACGCACAACTGATCGCCGCTCGCCAGGGGCTGGGCTTTGCCCTTTTGCCGGATTGGTTGGTCGCCCAGAGCATCCAGGCCGGTGAGTTGCTCGTGTGGCTGCCGCAATGGCGAATACGCGATGTCGAGCGCGACTTCGCCGTGTGGTTTGTCTACCCGCCCAAGCGCATCGTGTCGTCCAAGGTCAGGTGCTTTATCGACTTTATCGTTGAGCGACTGGGCCAGACGCCTGGGTGGACATGACTCAACTGAAGCGAATATCCAGCGAGCGCAGATAGGTTTGCAGCCCTGCGTCCTGAATCGGAATCAGGAACGCCTCGGTGTCCGATTCATTGAAGTGCGCGTGCCAGTACCCCGGCGGCGTGACAAATGCCAGGCCAGGCGACCAGTCCACCCGCTGCGGATTGCGGATCTGCCCGTCCGCGTCCAGCTCGGTGACCACCAGCGAGTAACACCCCGGCGGGCAATCAATAATGAAGTCCAGCGCAATCGACTGATGCCGGTGAGGTTTCTGTACCGAGCCTGCCGGCAGGATCCCATACATGGCCCACAGCACATGGGTCACGGTGCGCGTCTGGGGGAAGTTGCGGTTGCCCAGCAAAATGCTGATGCGGCTGCGGTCTTGCGCACGAGGATCGTCGGCCGCTTCACGCAGCTTGGCGTTAGCCAGTTCTGCGGGGTACAGCGTCGGTGCGAAGCGGTCTGCGCTGCGTGTCACCCCCAGGTAACGCAACAGCGGTTCATCGTGCACGTAGTAAAGACGCGCATCCTGGCGGGCGCTGAAGTGCGCCGCCTGCAAGCCCGGCAAGGCCATAAAACAACCTGTTGACCATTGAATCTCATGTTCGCCCTGAACCACGCTGCCCTCGCCGGCGATCACGTAGAACACCTGGGAGGTCGCATTGGGTTGCAGGGTCAGCGTGTCGCCACGGTTAAGGCGCATGAAGCTCGCGCACAGCCCGGGGCCTGTCGCAGGGCCTTCACAGCCCAAGGCGTCGCTGAGGTCCAGCGGTACCACGCGTGAAGGGCCACTGTCGTATAACGAGGCGGGAAAGCTGTGGTAGGGAATGCGCGCAATAAGGTTGGCACTGATGGGGTTGGCCGCCTTGCTGTACTCGAAGTACTCGGCGTCCACTTGGTTTATATCCGTCGGCGCAGGGTTGAATTCGTTCATCAGGCTCACCTCAGTTTTTGGCTGGAGCCCGCAGCGCTTTTAAACGCTGCGGTGTGTGAATGAACTATAGGCAGTGCGCGCTGGCGGATTAATCCCTGGTACTGCACAGCAGTTATGCGAAACGGGGAGGTGTTGGGCGCCCTGTCGGCACCGCTATCAAACCTTGAACCGTGGTATCGCCAGCCCCAGACTTTCGCGCAAAGTCGAGCCTTCATACTCTGTGCGATAAACCCCGCGCTCCTGCAACAACGGAATCACCTCCCGGGTGAATCGATCGAACTGCCCGGGGTGGCCGATGTAGATATTGAACCCGTCCACAGCCCGCGCCTGGAGCCAGTCGGCCATTTTCTGCGCCACCGTATCGGCGCTACCCACGAAGGCGCCAGGACGCAGTTGCCGACCAAACTCAATGGCCTGGCGCAAGGTGAAACCCTTCTCCCGCGCCTGATCGGCGATGCGTTTGGCATTGGTGAAAAAACTGCTGCGCGCCGCTTCCAGGCTCTCTTGCGGGAATGGCGCATCCAGATCGTACTGGCTGAAATCATGCCAGCCGAAATTACGCCCGAACTCCTTGAGCGCCAGTTCAAAACTATGGTCGAGTTGATGGTAGTGCTGCTCGATTTCCCGGGCCTGTGCATCAGTATCGCCCACATAGACTTCCGCACCGGGCATGATCAATAACTGCTCCGGATCGCGCCCTCTTTGTGCCGCCCTGCCCTTGACATCCCGGTAAAACGCCTGGCCCTGCTCGATGCTGGCCGCATGGGTGAAGATCACGTCCGCCGTGGCGGCGCCCAGATCGCGGCCTGGCTCGGAATCACCGGCCTGAAAGATCACCGGTTGGCCCTGGGGTGAGCGTTGGATATTCAGCGGGCCGACCACGCGAAAGTGTTCGCCCTGGTGGTCCAGGCTGTGCAGCTTGCTGGGGTCAAGAAACTGGCCGGTAGCGCGGTCGCGCACAAACGCGTCGTCTTCGTAAGAGTGCCACAACCCCTGCACCACCTGGACATGTTCAGCGGCGCGGCCATAGCGTGTGGCGTAGTCATAATGTTCATCGCGGCTGTAATTGCCTGCGGTGCCAGCATCACCGCTGGTGACCACGTTCCAGCCGGCGCGGCCTTTGCTGATCAAATCCAGGGACGCCAGGCGCCGCGCCACGTTATACGGCGAGTTGTAGGAGGTGGTCAGCGTGCCAACCAGGCCGATATGCCGGGTACTCACCGCCAGCGCCGATAACAGTGTCAGCGGCTCCAGGCGATTGAGGTAATGGGACGGCGAGCCGGGGGTGATAAATTGGCTGTCGACGATAAACATCAAGTCGAACAGCGCCGCCTCGGCCTGGCGCGCAATTTCGATGTACCAATCGACGTTGACGCTGGCATCGGCCGGCAGTTGCGGGTCGAGCCACAGGTTATGGCGGCCCGGGCCACCACTGCCCATGGTCAGGGCGCCCAGTTTGAGCTGTCTTTTAGTCATGACAAGAACCTTCAGGGCTGGCGGGTGGCGACGGCTGGCTGCAAGGACGCCGCGAAGGACGGGTCAAACAGTTGGGCGGCCGGGTAAGCCTTGATCAGGCCCTGGCTGGCGAAAAAGTCCACGGTCTTTTGCGCCTCCACAGGCGCCTGGGCGGTCAGTGGCTCGACGGTGGTGCGCGCCCGAGCAAACCACACTCGGGCGATGTCGGCGTCGGCACGGGTGCGCTTGGCCCAGGCATCGGCATAGGCATCGGCGTTGGCCGGGTTTTGGCGAGCCCAGTCACGGGCTTTTTTCAGCCGCTGGAGAAAGTCGCTGATAGGCTCACGCTTGGCCTCTACCGCATTGGCGTTGGCGGCGATAAAACTCTGGGCCGGGATCAACCCCTCGGCGGTCGCCAGCACTCGCGCACCCTGGCGTTCCTGTTGCGTGACATAGGGCTCCCAGGTGGCGATGACGTCAACCGCGCCGCCCTCCAGCGCATGGGACGCATCCAGCGCACTGAGGTAGCGCAACTCCAGAGAGTCCCGTGCAACCCCGGCTTTATCCAATGCAGTCAGCAGCAGTTGCTGGCTCCAGGAGCCCTTCCAGATGGCCGCGCGCTTGCCCGCAAGATCGGCCAGGCTGTGGATCGACGAATCCTTTTTCACCAAAATCGCCACGCCCGCAAGATTCTGGCGGCTGACGGCAATCACCTTGATCGGTGCGCCCAACGCGCCCAGGAACAATACCGGCGCATCGCCCAGCAGGCCGATATCCAGGCTGCCGACGTTGAGCGCTTCGGCCACCGGTGACCCGGCGGTGAATTGCTTCCATTCCAGGGTATAGGGCAGATCATCCAGCACCCCCGCCGCTTCCATCACCGCTTGGGCGTTATAGCTCTGATCACCCACGACCAGGGTTTGTGCCTGTGCCGTCAGGCTTAGCAGGGTGGCGGCCAACCCGGCCGCCAGTGTTGTCAGGTAACGCACGCTCGTCTCCAGATGCCGTGTGAGGCAGTCAAGTCGATCCGCGCGTGCGGTCTCGGCAATATTTGTAAGGATCGATACGATGCGGTTATAAGAGGCGCGTGTAAAATACCTATAACGCATAACGTAATGCGCAAATAATGCGCGCACCGCATCAGGCTATCGAGGCAGCTCGACCCGCGCCACCAAGCCTGGACCACGCACACGGTTGCTCAGCGTCAGTTCACCGCCCTGCTCGCGCACAATGGCGCGCGCCGCTGAAAGCCCGAGACCCACGCCGCCGGTATTACGATTGCGCGAGGTTTCGAGGCGAAAGAATGGATCGAATACGCGCTCAAGGTCAGCCTCGGGAATCCCCGGGCCCTGGTCATTGACCTCAATGCAGATGCGCTGACCATCCCCACTCAGAGAGATGCCAGGGTGACGCGCATATTTGGCGGCGTTCTCCAGCAGGTTGACGATCACCCGCTTAAGCCCCAGTGGGCGTCCGTGATAGACCAGGTGGGCCGGCCCAATGAAATCCACCGCAAGATGCTGGTCGCGATAGTCATCGATGATGGTTTGCAGCAGCTCCGACAGATCGAATGCGGTGCTTTGCTCCAGCACCGTATCGTCGCGAAAGAACGCCAGCGCAGCGTTGATCATCGACTGCATTTCCTCGACATCGCGAATCAGTTTGTGCTGATGGTCCAGATCCTCCATGAACTCGCAACGCAGGCGCATCCGCGTCAAAGGCGCGCGCAAGTCGTGGGAAATCGCCGCGAGCATATGGGTGCGTTCGCCGATGAAATGCTGGATCTGCGCCTGCATGGTGTTGAAGGCGATGATGGCCTGGCGTATTTCGTGGGGGCCTTCGCTGTCGATGGGCGGAGCGCGCAAATCACCACCAAAACGCCTGGCGGCACTGGCGAAACGCTGCAACGGTTTGGCCAGTTGCCGGGTCGCGAGCCAGGCCACCAACAAGGTCGCGATCAACCCCAGGGTGATGATCACCGCGATGCGCGTGGGTGCGCTCAGCCCCCACGTGCGCTCAGGTGGGACGAATGACAACCAGCTGCCATCGAGCAACTGCACGAGCGCAACATAGTGCGCCTCGGGGCTGCCACGCGGCCAATCGTCGGGGCTGAACACCTGAATTTGTCGCCCCGTGCCAAACAGTGCTTGTATCCCCGGGACTTCGCCCGTTTGAAGCGCCGTGTTGCCGTCGGGAAGGCCGAAATCCGCGGGCTCGTTACGCCACGCCACATGTAGCCGGGCATCGCTGGCCGCTGCCGCCAGTTGCGGACGCAGCGTTGCAGGCGCGGCTTCGATGACTTTGGTGGTGGCGGCCATCTGCTCCAGCAACCCCGTGCGCTCGATCGGCGGGCGCGCCCAGACCCCGGCAACCTGGACGAACAAGGCATTAAGCGCCAGCGAAGCGAGCATCGCGGCGAGAATGGTCAGGGCGATGCGCCGGTTCAGGGTGTCGCGACGCAACAGGCCGCGGATCATGACCGGGTGACCGGGGCGGTGAACAGATAGCCGCCATTGCGTACCGTGCGGATCAGGTCCGGGCGTTTGCAATCGGGCTCGATCTTGCGCCGCAGCCGGCTGACCTGCACGTCAATGCTGCGGTCGAAGGCGTCGTGGCCCCGGCCGTGGGTCAGGTCGATCAATTGGTCGCGGGTGAGGATGCGCTGAGGGTGTTCAAGAAACACCACCAGCAAGTCGAATTCGCCACCGGACAGCGGAATCATCACGCCCTCGGGAGAGCGCAGCTCGCGGCAGGTAATATCCAGATGCCAACCGGCGAACGCGATGATTGGCCGGGAATGCTCACTGGCAGCGCCGACGAGCTGCCCCGCCCGCCGTTGCACCGCCCGCAGACGGGCCAGCAATTCGCGGGGGGCAAACGGTTTGGTCAGATAGTCATCGGCGCCCAGCTCCAGGCCGACGATGCGATCACTGAGCTCGCCCATGGCCGTGAGCATGATGATTGGAATGCCCATCTGCGCCCGGACTTTCTGGCACAGGCTAAGGCCGCCTTCACCGGGCAGCATGAGGTCCAGAATAATGGTGTCTGGCCGCTGCCGGGCGATGGCTGCCCACATGGCTTCTCCGTCGGCAGCCACGTCGACTTCGTAGGCGTGCTGCACGAAGAACTTCTTCAGCAATGCCAGAATTTCTCCGTCGTCGTCGACGATCAGCAGTCTGCTCACGTTCCCAGGCCCCCTGGCAAAAAAGGAAAACATCTAAAACCATTCCGGCGCCGGGGTCATTTATTTCAATCGAGCAACATTCCTTCGCCACGGACACAACCCGGACATCTTCGGGAAAAACCCGTCGGGCATCCTGCACGCCTTCCATTCAAGGCGACGTTCATGAAGGTTTCCAGCAGCAGGTACACCGAGCAGGCACAGGACACCGGGCGGCCCCTGGTGCTGAGCCAGCGCACCTCGTCCCCCGCACAGGACAGCCCCATGCTGTTCCAGGAATCCTGCCTGGGCCTGACGGCGGACCAGGACCGCATCGTATTGCGCCGCTACTTCGAACATTACAGCCCCGACGCCGGGCGCTGGGTCGAGTATGCCCACTCCATCCCCACCGCCGAGCTTGTCCACTGGATCATGACCCATGGGCAGTTGCACATCGAATGCTCCCAGGATAATCCGAACGACGCTCCTGGCTCATACAGCGCCGTCGCTCAATAGCACGGCCCCGCTCAAACGTCATAATCCCCTGCCCGTCTGCGTGGTAATCTCCCGGCACCACGAATAGACATTGATCGTCACTTGACGATGACCAAAGCCAGGAAAGAACATGCCCAAGATTTCTCACTCAGCGCTACGCCGTAACTTCCGTGACCTGCTGGCAACGCCGATCTGCGTTGAAACCGCCTCCGTATTCGACCCCATGTCTGCCCGCATCGCGGCTGACCTGGGGTTTGAAGTGGGAATCCTGGGCGGCTCGGTCGCCTCCCTGCAGGTGCTGGCGGCCCCCGATTTTGCGTTGATTACCCTGAGTGAGTTCGTCGAGCAAGCCACCCGCATTGGCCGTGTGGCCCAGTTGCCGTTCATTGCCGACGCCGACCACGGCTACGGCAACGCCCTGAACGTGATGCGCACCGTCGAAGAATTGGAACGCGCCGGCGTTGCGGCGCTGACCATCGAAGACACGCTGTTGCCCGCGCAATTCGGGCGTAAATCCACGGACCTGATTTCCGTCGAAGAGGGCATCGGCAAGGTCAAAGCCGCCTTAGAGGCGCGTGTCGACCCAGAACTGTCGATCATTGCCCGTACCAATGCCGGTGTACTGCCTACTGCCGACGTGATTGCGCGTACCAAGGCCTACGAAAAGGCCGGCGCTGACGGCATCTGCATGGTCGGCGTCAAGGACTTCGACCACCTGGAGCAGATCGCAGAGAACCTCAGCGTTCCCCTGATGCTGGTGACCTACGGCAACCCG
>Ga0308169_10000188_pt1 | contig 115743 bp, 98 predicted proteins | sample PhyBR1_2_FD_202139 | JGI IMG/M metagenome (GOLD analysis project Ga0308169, IMG submission 202139) | Phyllosphere microbial communities from UC Gill Tract Community Farm, Albany, California, United States - DLSLSB.R1 | ecosystem: Host-associated > Plants > Phyllosphere > Unclassified | place...
CTTCGCGTTGGAGAAGTTCTGTTCTGCCGACATTTCCCTATTTTCCTTTGCTGACGGATGGACAACAGTGACCCCAGGTACGTGCCAATGCGGTGTTCCGATGCTGAGCCATCCACCAACCACCTAAGAAGATACTCTAGATGTTCATGTGGCAGATGTGAAAGTAGGTAAAACCCCCTATTTCGACTGCCGCCGCTTCGCCGCCGATGCCGCCAGCTGCTGCAGGACGGACGCGGAAACGTCCCAGTCCATGCAGGCATCCGTGACGCTCTGGCCGTACACCAGCCCGGACCGCCCGGCGGCATGCTCCGCTACGTCCAGGTTCTGGGCTCCGCCCACCAGGAAGCTTTCCAGCATGACCCCGGCAACGGCGTGCGCCGCAGCGCCCCCATCCTCAAGCTGGGCACCGATTTCAAGGGCAACTTCCGCCTGCCGGTGGTGGCTCTTGCCGCTGTTGGCATGGCTTGCGTCCACGATCAGTCGGGGGTTGAGCCCCTTGCCGGCCAGTTCGCTGGAGGCGCGTTCGACGTCGGCCGCGGAGTAGTTGGGTCCCTTGCGTCCGCCGCGGAGGATGACATGGGTGTCCGGGTTTCCTGCCGTTGATACCAGCGCGGCCCGCCCATCGCCGTCGATCCCCAGGAACGCCTGGGCCGCCCCGGCCGCCCCGCAGGCGTCGATGGCCACCTGCAGGCCGCCGTCGGTCCCGTTCTTGAAGCCGATCGGCATCGACAGCCCGGAGGCAAGCTGGCGGTGGATCTGGCTTTCCGTGGTGCGGGCACCGATGGCTCCCCAGGAGATCAGGTCCGCCATGTACTGCGGGCTGATCGGCTCCAGGAATTCGGTGGCGGTGGGCAGCCCCAGGGCGGTGACCTGCTGCAGGAACTGCCGGGCGGTGCGCAGCCCGGTGACCATGTCGTGGCTGCCATCCAGCCGGGGATCGTTGATCAGGCCCTTCCAGCCCACCGTGGTGCGCGGCTTCTCGAAGTAGGTCCGCATGACGATCAGCAGGTCTTCCTTGTGCTTTTCGGCCTGGCTGACCAGCCGGCGGGCGTACTCCAGGCCGGCCTTGGGGTCGTGGATGGAGCAGGGGCCCACGATCACCAGGAGCCGGTCATCCACGCCGTCCATGATGGCGCGCACTTCGTCGCGTCCCCGTTCGACGACGGCTGCTGCCCGGGCGTCCAGGGGCAGTTCGGCGAGGAGTTCGGAAGGAGTGGGCAGCGCAGTGAATTCGCTGACCCGCAGGTTCGAGGTGGATGTGGTGTTGCTGGCGTGGGCTGCTGTTGTAGCGGTGCTCATGGTCGGGTCCTGTTCCAGATGGGAAGCGGGCCCGGATTTCAGAACCCGCCGGAGAAACGGCGAAGGGCAGAGAATCATCTCTGCCCTGTTGGCTCTGAAGGAATGCTGGATGCGTGTCAGTTAGACGCGGGCCCCTCCAGAGCCAACGAAAAATACGCATACCAACGGTTAGTCATGGAAGAGACCATAAGCCCGCGGTGACGCGGCCGCAAAATCGGCCGCGTCACATTGCGTCCCCGATTTACCCCAGGAGCTTGCGGAGGAACTGCAGTTGCCGGATCCAGTGGTGCTCCTGGCCGCCTTCGTGGTTGTTGAACCGGTACACCTCGATCTGCTTGGCGGCACCGGTGGCCGAGGAAGCATTGGTCCCGGAGCCGTAGGCATTGAAACTCGCGAATACGGTGGACGCCGGGCAGATGTCGTCCATCAACGCGGCGGAGTACAGTGCCGGGGCGGTGGCAAACCGGGCCAGGTTGACGCCGTCGAAATAGTTCAGGACGTCCAGCGCGGATTCGTAGCGGTCCCGGTGCCGGGCCAGGAATTGGGCTATCTCCGGGTAGGGCCCGCGCGGGGTGATGTCGATGGCGCGGGGGAAGTCCTGCAGAAAGGGGACGTCCGGCAGCGCGGCGATGACGCCGTCGAGCCGCCCTGCCGCCAGCCCGGCCGTGGCAACCACCAGGCCGCCGCCCTGGCTGACGCCTGCCAGCACCACCCTGGCGGCGTCGACGGCGGGGTGTGCCTGGGCAGCCTCGACGGCACGGAAGGCATCAACATAGACGCGCCGGTAGTAGTACTCCTCACGGCTGGAAATGCCCCGCGTCATGAGGCCTGCGTGGGCCACGTCCCCGGCCGAGGGATGCGGGTCCGCAGTGCCCCCCACAGTCCCGCCATACCCTTGGCCGCGGGTGTCCATAATGAAGTGCGCGTAGCCGGCCTGCGCCCAGCGGGTGTCCTGGTTCACCAGGCCGCGGCCGCCGGAATAGCCGATGTAGTTCACCACCACCGGCAGCCGCTCGCCTTCCCCGCGGTTGGCCGGCAGGTGCAGCCAGCCCTTGACCGGTGCGCCGCCAAAACCGGAGAAGGTCACGTCGAAGGTATCAATCACCGTGAGGTAGTTCTCCACCGGATCGAAGGCGGCGTCCAACGGGAAGGCGCGGGCTTCCTCGACGGTGGCATCCCAGAACCCGGCGAGGTCGTCCGGCGGTGTGACGCCGGAGGTGTAGCTGCGGAGCTGGGCCAGGGGCAGGTCGAAAAGGGGCATCGTTGTCCGTTCCGGTTTGGTTGGTGGCGGCCTCGCGGTCGAGTCCCTCTATCTTTAGCGCACGTTTCCCTGGCGCACGATGATGAGTGGTTCAAAGCGGCGAAGGCTTGCCCCTGCGGCGATGATCGAACGCAGTTCCGCCAGGCCTCCGGCTGCGGCCCCGGCCGCGCGGGCCTGGACCAGGACGTTGCCCATGGCCGTGGCCTCCACCGGACCGGCAACCACGGGCCGGCCCGTGGCATTGGCCGTGAGCTGGCACAGCAGGCTGTTCTGCGAGCCGCCCCCCACCACGTGCACCACGTCCACCGGGCGCCCGGCGAGGCGTTCGGCCGCGGTGATGGTCTTGGCATAACCGGTGGCGAGGCTGTCCATGATGCAGCGGGTGATGGCTGCAGGATCGTTGGGCAGGAGGTCCCCCGTGCGCCTGACCGCCGCGCGGATCCGCTCGGGCATATTGTCCGGGGCGATGAAGTAGGGGTCGTCCGCGTTGATCTGCGGTCCGCCGGCGGGGAGCGCGGCCGCGGCCGCCAGCAGGGCGGCAAGGTCGGGCTGGAAGCCCTCGCCGGCCCACGTCCGCTGGCATTCACTGAGCAGCCACAGGCCGCCCACGTTCCGCAGGTACCGTATGGTGCCGTCCACACCCCGTTCATTGGTGAAGTTGGCTTCGCGGCTGGCCTCCGTTAACACGGGGTGCTTCAGTTCCAGGCCCACCAGCGACCAGGTCCCGGACGAGATGTACGCGAAGTCCTCCGTGTCCGCCGGCACCGCCGCGACGGCGGACGCGGTGTCGTGCGATCCCACCGCCACCACCTGGGTTTCCCGGGACAGGCCTACGGCGGCCGCGACGTCCGGGAGGAGCCCGCCGTACGCTTCCCCGGGCTGGATCAGAGGCGGGAACAGGTCCTTCCGCAATCCCAGCGCGGCGAAGAACTCCGTGGCCCATTCCCCCGCCACAGCGTCGAAAAGGCCGGTGGTGGAGGCGTTGGTGGCCTCTGTCCGGCGCTTCCCCGTGAGGCGGAAGGCAATCAGGTCCGGGATGAGCAGCGCCTGCAGGCCGGCCAAGTCCCGTTCGGTGGCGAGTTGGTAGATGGTGTTGAACTGCAGGAACTGCAGCCCGGTGGCCTGGTACAGGCGGGCGGGGTCCAGCTTGGCGTGCACGGGTGCCACGGCGGCCCGGCTGCGGTCGTCGCGGTAGCTGTACGGCTGCGCCACCAGTTCGCCGGCCTTATCGACCAGCCCGTAGTCCACCGCCCAGGTGTCGATGCCGATGCTGGCGATGGTCTCGCCCTGCACGGCCGCCACCGCGGCCGCGGCCTTGAGTCCTTCAAGCACCTCCGCGTAGAGGGCGTCGAAGTTCCAGCGGAGGCCGCCGTCGATCTCCACCACTCCGTTGGGGAACCGGTGGACGGTCTCCAAGGCCACCCCGGCGGGGGAAACGCGGCCCAACATGACCCGGCCCGACGAGGCACCGATGTCGACGGCGGCGAACACCGCCCGGGCGGGCGCCTGGGCGGTGTTCGCGGCCGCTTCCGCTGTGCTCATCGGAGGAAGGCTGCGGCCACGCCGGCGTCCACGGGGATGTGCAGGCCGGTGGTGTGGGACAGTTCGTTGCCGGTGAGGACGGCTGCGGCGTTGGCGACGTGTTCGGGCAGGACTTCGCGTTTGAGCAGGGTGCGCTGGGCGTAGTACTCGCCCAGTTTCTCCTTGTCCACGCCGTAGACCGCGGCGCGCTTGGCGCCCCAGCCGCCGGCGAAGATTCCGGAGCCGCGGACCACGCCGTCGGGGTTGATGCCGTTGACGCGGATGCCGTGCTCGCCCAGTTCGGCCGCGAGCAGGCGGACCTGGTGGGCCTGGTCTGCCTTAGTGGCGGAGTAGGCGATGTTGTTGGGTCCTGCGAACACGGAGTTCTTGGACGAGATGTAGATGATGTCCCCGCCCATGCCCTGGGCGATCATGACCTTCGCGGCGGCTTTGGCCACCAGGAAGGAACCTTTGGCCATGACGTTGTGCTGGAGGTCCCAGTCCTTTTCGGTGGTTTCCAGCAGTGGCTTGGAGATGGACAGGCCGGCGTTGTTGACCACCAGGTCCACGCCGCCAAACGCCAGCACGGCGGCGTCGATCGCAGCCGCGACCTGGGCCTCGTCCGTCACGTCTGCCTGGACGCCGACGGCGACGTCCGGGCCGCCGAGTTCTTCGGCGACCTTCTGCGCGTTCTCCAGATTCAGGTCGGCGATGACCACGCAGGCGCCTTCCGCGGCGAGGCGGGTGGCGATGGCCTTGCCGATGCCGGACGCGGCGCCGGTCACCAGCGCGATGCGGGTGGCGTGGGACTTGGGCTTGGGCATCCGGGCCAGTTTGGCTTCCTCCAGCGCCCAGTACTCGATCCGGAACTTCTCGGATTCCTCGATGGGTGCGTAGGTGGAGATCGCTTCGGCACCGCGCATCACGTTGATGGCGTTGATGTAGAACTCGCCGGCGACGCGGGCGGTCTGCTTGTTCGCCCCGAAGGAGAACATCCCCACGCCGGGGACCAGCACGATGGCCGGGTCCGCGCCGCGCAGGGCCGGGGAGTCCTGGTCCTTGTGCCGGTCGTAGTAGGCCTGGTAGTCCTCGCGGTAGTCCGCGTGCAGCTCGTGCAGCCGGGCGATCGAGTCCTCGATGGAGGCGTCCGCCCGCAGGTCCAAAATGAGCGGCTTGACCTTGGTGCGCAGGAAGTGGTCCGGGCAGGAAGTGCCCAGGGCGCCCAGCCGCGGGTGCTCGGCGGATTCCAGGAATTCCAGGACGACGGCGTCATCGCTGAAGTGCCCGAGCTGTGGCTTGTCGGTGGAGGCCAGGCCGCGGATCACCGGTGCCAGGGCGGCGGCCTTGGCGCGGCGTTCGGCTTCCGGAAGCGCACCGTAACCGGGAAGCTTCGCGCCGAATGGCTCTGCCTTGCCGTTGTCCCGGATGTACTTTTCGGCCTGTTCGATGATCCAGAGCGAGTTCTGCTCGGCTTCTTCGCTGGTGGCTCCCCAGGCGGTGATGCCGTGGCCACCCAGGATGGTGCCGATGGCCTGCGGGTGGGCGTCCTTGATCGCGGCGATGTCCAGGCCCAGCTGGAAGCCGGGACGGCGCCAGGGCACCCAGACCACCTTGTGGCCGAAGATCTTGGTGGTCAGCGCCTCACCGTCGACCGCGGTGGCGATGGCGATGCCTGAGTCCGGGTGCAGGTGGTCCACGTGCGCGGCATCCACCAGGCCGTGCATGGCCGTGTCGATCGAGGGAGCGGCGCCGCCCTTGCCGTGGAGGCAGTAATCGAAGGCGGCCACCATCTCATCCTCGCGCTCCACGCCCGGGTAGACGTTCTTCAGCGCGGTCAGCCGGTCCAGCCGCAGCACGGCAAGGTTCTGTTCCTTCAGCGTGCCCAGGTCCCCGCCCGAGCCCTTGACCCACAGCAACTGGACGTCCTCGCCGGTGACGGGGTCCTTTTCGGTGCCCTTGGCCGAGGTGTTGCCGCCGGCGAAATTGGTGTTCCGCTTGTCCGCGCCCAGGCGGTTGGAACGGGTAATCAGGTCTTCAACAGTCTTGTTGGTCATGAGAGTTATGCGCCCCATCCGGCTTGCTGGCCGCCAACGCGGTCCTCATTGATCTTTTTCTGGTAGCCGCTGGCTTTGAAGGCGGCCACCGGATCCGCGGGCAGGCCGCGGGATTCACGCCATCCGGCCAGCATTGGCCGGACGTCGGTGTAGAACGCATCGTTGAAGATGCCGTTGGCTGCAAGGACGTCCCCGGCCCGTTGGGCTTCGTTCAACGCCGCGGTGTCCACCAGCAGGGCGCGCAGCGTCATCTCCTGGACATTGAGCACGGAGCGGATCTGGCCCGGAATCTTCTCTTCCAGGTTGTGGCACTGGTCCAGCATGAGGGCCACGCCGGAGGCCTTGCCGTAGCCACCGCCCCGGATCACCTCGTACATGATGCGGAAGAGCTGGAACGGGTCCGCGGCACCCACGATGAGGTCGTCGTCGGCATAGAAGCGGGAGTTGAAGTCGAAGGAGCCCAGCTTGCGCAGGCGAAGCAGCTGCATCACGATGAACTCGATGTTGGTGCCCGGCGCATGGTGGCCGGTGTCCAGGCAGACGAATGCCTTTTCCCCCAGCGCCAGGGTCTGGGCGTAGGACGTGCCCCAGTCCGGAACATCGGTGTGGTAGAAAGCCGGCTCGAAGAACTTGTACTCCAGCACCAGGCGCTGCTCTTCACCCAGCGCGGCGTAGATCTCCTGCAGCGACTCGGCCAGCCGGTCCTGGCGGCCGCGGATGTCATCCTGGCCCGGGTAGTTGGTGCCGTCCGCCAGCCAGATCTTCAAATCCTTCGAACCCGTGGCGTGCATGATCCCGATGCAGTCCAGGTGATGGTCGATGGCGCGGCGCCGGACAGCCTCGTTGGAGGATGTCAAAGAGCCGAACTTATATTCGTCATCCTGGAAGGTGTTGGAGTTGATGGTGCCCAGTCCCACGCCCAGGCCGGCCGCGTACTCCTTGAGGGCAGCGTAGTCGTCCACCTTGTCCCACGGAATGTGGAGGGCTACGGTCGGGGCCAGGCCCGTCAGTTCGTGGACCTTGGCGGCATCCGCCAGCTTTTCCTGGACGGTCCGCGGGGTGCCGGGCGTGCCGAACACCTTGAACCGCGTACCTGAATTTCCATAAGCCCACGAGGGGACCTCGATGGCAAGCTCCCCGAGCCTGCCCAGCGCCGTTGCTACGTCGTTCATGATGGTTCTTTCCGGTGTCTTGTGCTGTGGTCTGTTGGGTACTGCCCCGCTGCAGGAGCTGGGTTTCGCTGTAGTTGCCGGGGTGTGGGACTACTGGGTTGGGGAGCCTGCGGCTGCAAGCTGGCCGTCAAGGTTGAAGACTTCTTCAAGGACCTGGAACCCTTCATCGGGCGCCTGGCCGGAGTCTTCGAAGAGGGTGGCCATTTCCGCCTGCCAGCGGGCGTTGACTTCTGTCAGTGCCATGCGGGCACGTGCAGCGTCAAAGTCGTCGCATTCCACGTAGCCCACCAGGAGCCCGTCCTCCCCCAGGAACAGCGAGTAGTTCTGCCAGCCCGCCTCCTTGAGGGCGCGCAGCATGTCCGGCCACACCGCAGCATGGCGGCGCCGGTATTCGTCGATCAGCGCCGGCTGGACCGAGGAACGGAAACACACCCTCATCGGGACTCCCCTTCAAAGTTTCCAGAATTTGAATCGTTTCATTGGTACGATTCAACGTACTCTTGGATTTGAGCAGGTGTCAAGCAATGGCAGAAACTTTTAATCCCCCTCGCGGACAGGGACAGCCGCGGGAAAACCGGCACGGAGAATCGATGAACCGCACAGCCAGTATCAAGGACGTGGCCGTCCACGCGAGCGTGGCGGTGGGAACTGTCTCCAACGTCCTGAACTACCCTGACCGGGTGTCGGAGCGCACCAAGGAACGCGTCCTGCGCGCAATTGACGAGCTGGGGTTTGTCCGCAACGACGCTGCCCGCCAGCTGCGCGTCGGCCACAGCCGCACCATCGGGCTGATCGTCCTGGACGTCGGAAACCCCTTCTTCACCTCAGTGGTGCGGGCCGCAGAGGACGCGGCGGCACTGCAGGGCAGCGCGGTCCTGCTGGGTGACAGCGGCCACAATGCCAGCAGGGAGGCCAACTACATCGACCTCTTCCAGGAGCAGCGCGTCCAGGGCCTGCTGATTTCGCCCGTGGGTGATGTGACGGACAGGCTGGACCTCCTCCGCGAGCGCGGCGTGCCCACAGTTCTGGTGGACCGGCTGGCCGACGAATCCAAATTCAGTTCCGTGGCGGTGGATGACGACGCCGGGGGCTACCTCGCAGCCCGGCACCTGCTCGACACCGGCAGGCGCCGGCTCGCCTTTGTTGGCGGACCCACGTCCATTCGCCAGGTGGCGGACCGCCTCCAGGGCGCCCAGCGGGCCGTGAAGGAGGAACCGGACGCCACGATTGAGGTGCTGGACTCCGAGGGCCAGACCGTGCTGGCAGGCCGCAGCGTGGGCGACATGCTGGTGGAGCGGGGCCGGGAGGAGCTGCCGGACGGCATCTTCTGCGCCAACGACCTCCTGGCGCTGGGCGTCATGCAGTCCCTGACCATGACGCACACCTTCCGCATCCCGGAGGATGTGGCACTGATTGGCTATGACGACATCGACTTCGCCGTCTCCGCGGTGGTGCCGCTATCCTCCATCCGCCAGCCCACCGAGCTGCTGGGCCGGACGGCCATTGAGCTGTTGTCTGAGGAAGTGGAGTCCCAGAACCCGGTCCACCGGGCCGTGGTGTTTACACCTGAGCTGGTGGTCCGGCAGAGCACGGCTACGCCGACTGCCGGCTGATCAGGCCGGACCGCTTATTTTCCGGCCTGCTGCAGCCATTTCATGGATTCTTCCCGTGAAGTGAAGAACCGGGTGGGGCAGGGCGGTATGTGGACGCCCAGGAAGAAATTGGCGATGATCCGGTCCACCGGGCTCGACCCCAGGAGGGCGATGCGGTTGGCAGCGCAGGGAATGGAGAAGACCGAGCGCGCCTCGATGCTGACGTTTTCGGTGGTGGCCATGTCCACCAGCATCGGGTAGCTGGCGTCCCCGGCGATGCGGTTCACAGCAGCCATCGCCGCCTGCGCATCCTCGGCCTCAATCCGCACCTTGGGCTCCCAAATAAGATGGATGAGGCCGTCGGAGCGCAGCTCCACAGTACCCTTGCCGCCGTCGACCCTAACGGGCTCCATCCCCCGCCTCCCTCCAGTGGGCAGTTCCTGAACTCCTCTATCTTGCACCAGCCGGAGGGAATCCGTACGAGCCGGCAACAGGCTTGACTCATCAGCATACTTACTAATACGTTGGTCCACGTGCCGTGGCCGGTATCACCTGCCGACCCACACGTCGCGCCCGCCAGGGCTGCATCTGGAATAACTGCATTTGAAATAAACATCTCCGCCGGGTTCTCCATGGGGGCGGAACTCGGGGGGTTCACTGCGCCGCAACCCGGCGCTGAAAGGATTTACCGAAAATGCGCACCAAGGTCTCAGCTTCGATTACCGCCGTCGCCCTCTCCGGCGCCATGCTCTTTGGCATGGCAGGACCCGCGACGGCAGCCGCACCGGCGGCTCCTTCCGCCACTTCCCAGTCCTCACAAGTTGCCGGCGTTACGGGAACCATCAACCAGACCATTGACGGCGTGGGCACCTTCGTAGGCTCATTCACCCCGTCCGGATTCAGCGCGCAGGACGGCCAACTGATGGTCACCGGCCTGGTTGAAGGAACCTTCACCAGCCTCGCCGGAGTTGCCACTCCGGTCAGCCAAACAGTGACCACCACCGCGGCCGCCGCGCCCACCACCAATGCGGCGACCGCCCCGGGCAGCGGTTGTGACATCGTGAACCTCGTCCTCGGGCCGCTGCACCTGGATGTCCTGGGGCTTAACGTCGACCTGAACCAGGTGGTCCTGGACATCGTCGCCCAGTCGGGCGCGGGCAAGCTTGTCGGCAACCTTCTGTGCGCCGTTACCGGGCTCCTTGACGGCGGCAACGGGCTTAGCGGCCTGGCCAACCTGCTCAACCGCCTCCTGGGACTCTAGTTTCCTGAACGCCGCATAACAGCGGACGCGGCACGAGGCGGGCGGCTCCCTGGGACCGTCCGCCTCTTCGCTGCCTGCCTCTCCTCTGTCCAATGAAAGCTTGTCCGCCTACAGCTTCTCCACCAGCAGGTTGCGGTAGGCAGCCCGGAGCGGGGCCATCTGGCGGAAGCCAAGCCGGCCCGCACCCAGCACCTTTGCCGAGGCATCGGTCCACTCGAAGAGGAGCAGCCCATTGATGGAAAACGCCACGTGCGGCCCGTCCTTCACCACGTCCAGCCGGTAGAAGTCCGTGGCGTCTTCGGTGGGTGGCAGCGGGTCCGCCCCCTGGGCCACCAGCTCGAATCCGGCACTCTTGCGCAGGTTGCAGGTCCGGAACGCGCGCTCTGATTCGTGCTTGTGCCGGAAGTAGGAGACGTGCAGCGCATCGATGTCCCCGGAGTGGTACTGCGGGTAGTAACCCGTGCGGGGCGCGAGGCCGGGGCTGAAGAGGTTCAGCCCGCGCTGCCCCGTTGCGGCGAAGAACAGCATGGCCAGGCCAGGCTCCGCGAGCGGCAGGAACTCCCAGCTGATCCGGATGCCGTCCGGAAACTCCCCGGGGCACCAGAACGTCCAGTGGGCGTGGTCGCCGAATTCCCGGTCATCCAGCGAACCCGATAATTCCAGCGCCCCGCCGTGGCTGCCCAACGTGACCGGCCCCTCTGCCACCCAGCCGGCAACGTCCTCCGGTCCTGCCAGCGGGTTGCTGTAGAGGACGCTTCCCACCTAGCCGCGTCCCGCCGTCGTGCGGGAAACCAGCCGCCGGGGGCAAAAGCCCAGCTGCACCAGCTGCTCGGCCACCTCGCCGGCGACAAGCGCGGCGCCCCGCTGGGAGAAGTGGGTATCGTCAGCCAGGCCGTCGGGCCAGTGCGCATGTTCCCCCGGGGCGAAGTGGCAGAAGAGGTCCCGGGAGTCCTCCCGGCCCAGCCGGAGGTAAACGCTACGGGTCCAGGCGTTGAGGTCGATCACGGCGGCCCCCAGGTCCATGCCGAGTTCACGGACCACGTCCGGATAGTCTTCCAGGCTTTCCTCCAGGACGGCGTCCGACGGCGGCCCGGCCAGGAAGTGCCGCCGCTCCACCGGGGTGCACAGCACGGGAACAGCGCCCGCCGAACGCACCTCCGCCACCATGGTGCGCAGGTTCGCTGCATACCCGGTGCGGGCCGCCAGGTGCTGCTTCTTCTGGTCGTTGTGGCCGAACTGGATGGTCACCAGGTCCCCGGCGCCCGCTTCTGCGAGCAGGTCCGCCCACAACCCCTCGGCACGGAAGGATTCGGTGCTCGCACCGCCTTTGGCAAAGTTGTGCACGGCACCCCAGGTCCAGGTCAGCGGAGCCAGCCGGGCTCCCCAGCCGCTCATGGGGAACTCGTGCGTGGGACAGTTGGCCACGGTGGAGTCTCCGGCCAGGAGGATCTTCATGGCGTCCTTTCGTCGGAAGATGGGTCAGCCCTTGACGGAGCCGATGAGCATGCCCTTGGCGAAGTGCTTCTGCAGGAAGGGATAGAAGATGAGGATGGGCAGGGTTGCCACCACGATCACGGCGAACTTGATGCCCTGTTCCGGCGGGATGTAGTTGGGATCCACGTTGCCGGTACCCAGCAGGTCCGAGGCCGCCGTGACTTGCCGCAGGTACATCTGCAGGGTCCACTTGGAGTTGTCACTGAGGTACAGCAGGGGCGACATGAAGTCGTTCCAGATCCCCACGGCGTAGAAGAGCGCAAACGTGGCCAGGACCGGCTTGGACAACGGCAGCAGGATCCGCCACAGGATCCCGATCTCGGTGGCACCGTCCATCTTGGCCGATTCTTCAAGTTCCGCAGGGAGTTCCTGGAAGAAGTTCTTGATGATGATCAGGCTGAACGGGTTGATGGCCGCAGGCAGGATCAGGGCCCAGTACGAGTTCAGCAGTCCCAGGTCCTTGACCAGCAGGAAGGTGGGGATCATGCCGCCGGAGAAGACCATGGCGAACACCACCAGGGAAAGGATGACGTTCCTCCCCCGCAAGGTCTTCTTGGCCAGCGGATAGGCCATGGTCACCGTGAAGGCCAACTGGACCAGGGTCCCCACCGCGGTGACCAGTATGGTGGTCACCAGGGCGCGGACGAACGCCGGAGTGGCGAAAATGTATTCGTAGGAGCCCAGGGTGAACTGTTCGGGCCAGACGAAGAACGCCCTTCGGGTGATCTCGGCTTCGGTGGCGAAGGAGCCGGCGAAGACGTAAACGAACGGCAGCAGCGTGATGATGCCGATCAAGGACAGGAACACGTAGTTGACGGCGTCAAAGATCCGCCCGCCGCGGGTGTTGTGAATCTTCATTAGAACAGTCCGCTCTGGTTGAATCGCTTGGCCAGCCAGTTGGTGCCGAAGATCAGCACGATGCCCACCAAAGATTTGAACAGGCCAACGGCCGTGGAGTAGCTGTAGGCCCCCTGGGTGATGCCCACGAAGTAGACGTACGTGTCAAAGACGTCCGCCACCTCACGGTTCAGGGCGTTGGTCATCAGGTAGATCTGCTCGAAGCCGGTGTTCAGCATCTGCCCGATGGCCAGGATCAGCATGACGATGATGGTGGACCGGATGGCGGGCAGGGTGATGTGCCAGACCCGGCGGAACCGGCCCGCGCCGTCGATGATGGCGGCTTCGTACTGGTCCTGGTCCACGGTGGCGAGGGCGGCCAGGAAGATGATGGTTCCCCAGCCCGTGTTCTTCCAGATTTCCTGCAGCACGATCAGGGGCCGGAACCAGGCAGGGTCCGACAGGAAATCGATGTTGGTGCCCATGACGGTGTTCAGGAGCTGGAACAGCGGACCGATGTCCAGGGCGAACAGCAGGAAACTCAGCGACGCCACGATGGTCCAGGACAGGAAGTGCGGGATGTACACCAAAGTCTGGACGGTGCGCTTGAGGATGGACAGCCGGACTTCGTTCAGCAGCAGCGCCAGGACGATGGTCAGCGGGAACGCCACACCAAGGTTCAGGAAGGCCAGGATCAGGGTGTTGCCCAGCAGCCGGGGAAAGTCCGGGTTGGCGAAGAAGTCCTCGAAGTTCCGGAAGCCCACCCACGGGCTGCCGTTCACGCCAAGGAACGGGACGTAGTCCTTGAAGGCGATGGACACCCCGTACATGGGGGCGTAACGGAACACCGCGAAGTACACCACGCCCGGCAGCAGCAGCAGGTACAGCCATTTGTAGTGCGCGAAATGGACGGAGAACCTGCCCCGGTTCCGGGGAGCGGGTGCGGACTTGCGCACCCGCTCCCCGGCCAGGGTGTCAATGACAGGGGCCGCCATTTACTTGTTGTCCTGCCAGAGCTTGTTGATCTCTTCCTTGACCTTGTTGCCGCCGCTGGCGTCCCACAGCTTGATGGCATCCTTGAGGCCCTGCTCATCAATCTGGCCCGCAAGGTACTTGATGCGCGCGTCAGCCACAATGTTGTCCAGCTGGGCGCCCTTGGCCACATAGGTTTCGGAGACGTAGGGTGCGGCCGGGTTGTAGACGGCGCTCTTGAGATCCTGCGCCATGACGTCGGTGCGCTTGTCGAAGACCTGCTGCTCATAGTCGGAGGGCTGCTTTACAGGGTAGAACTGGTTGCCGGCCACGTTCATGCCCAGCTGGGCGTAGCTCTTGATGTCGGTGCTGACGGCCTTTCCTTCAGGAGTTTCCGGCTTTATGGCGGCCGCCTTGCCGTCCTGCACCGTGAAGTTCACGTTCTCGATGCCGTTGTTGAGCAGCACGGCAACGTCCTTGCCGTTCATGGTGTTCAGGAACTGCAGGACCTTGTCCAGTTCGGCCTCGCTCCTCACGCTGGCCTTGGGGATTGCCAGGAAGCCCGAGTAGCCGTCGGTGGGATGGGCGTGCAGCTTGCCGTCGGGGCCGACCAGGTTCCCGACAAAGCCCACCTTGTTCTGGAAGTTGTTGGGGTCTGCCTGCTTGAAGAGGTTGACCAGGACGCTCACGCGGGAATCGACGTCGACAATCATGCCGCCCTTGCCGTTGAAGAACGGCTCGTTCCATTTGGTGGGATCAAAGGTGGCAAAGTCAGGGTTGATGAGCTTTTCGTCCACCATCTTCTTGATGAACCGGTCGGCCTGGAGGAACTCGTCGGTTTCGAAGCTGGGAACCAGCTTCCCGTCCCGCTCGGTCCACCGGTTTCCGGCGCCGAACCATTCCTCGATCACGTCGTAGGGGCTGTTGGTTCCCAGTGCACCCCATTTGGGGATGGTGATGCCCCAGGTGTCGTTGATGCCGTTGCCGTCCGGGTCCTGTTCGGTGAAGGCCTTTGCCACCTTGTACAGGTCCTCCACGGTCTTGGGCGGCTGCAGGCCCAGCTTGTCCAGCCAGTCCTGCCGGAACATCACGGCGGTCCGCATCGGAGAGCGTTCACGGAACAGGCCGTAGACCTTGCCGTTGACGCTGGCATTCTTCTGGATGTCGGGAAACGTGGTCTTGAGGTTGGGGTACTTGTCCAGCTTGTCCGTAAGATCCCAGAACGCCCCGGCCTGGGCGTTCTTGACGAACCCGGGGCTCTTGGTCTGGATCACCATGACCTGGGGGATGTCGGACCCTGCAAGCGTGATGTTGGTCTTGTCCTCGTAGGAAGCATTGGGTGCCCAGTTGATCTTGACCTGCTTGCCGGTGAGCTCCTCCAGCTTCTTCTGGACGGCTCCGTCAGCGCTGGGCGGCTGCGCCTCAAGGAACGGGGCCATGATGATGACGGACGTGAGGTCGGCGGCCGGCGTGTCACCTCCGCTGCAGGCGGTGAGGGTCAGGGCCGTGGCGGTGGCGACGGCGGCGGCCAGGGACAGTTTCCTACGGATCATGATTTTCCTGTTCCACTTCGTTGGGGTGCGCCAGGATGCTCGGCGCAGCGGATTGATACGTTTCATATTTTGGTGGGTGCAGTTGCAGGCATTTTTTGGGCTGAGGGGCCCCGGGGTGCCGCGCCGGGGTTCAGCCGCCGGATGCGCCCTGCAGGGCAGGGGTTGCACCGGCAGTTCCAGCCACCCCGGCCACCGATTGGTCATTGGCGGTGAAGAAGCGGTCGCACAGCCACCCCGTGACATAGAGCCACGCTCCGATGCTGAAAAACGGGATCAACCCGGGAAGGCAGCTGCTGGCGTACACCGCCGCGGCAGAGACAAAGAGCAGGATGACCGTCCCTGCAAGGTGCCGTACGGCAAACCGGGATGACATCAGGAGGTACTGCGGCAGGGCCAGCTGGTACCGGGCATACATCGGGAACACATAGCAGGCGCTCCCCGCCAGGAAGACGGCGAGGACAAGGATGCCGGCTGCCATGAACTGCGGGAAGATACCCCGGGCTGCGGAAAAGTAGTTCCAGTTCAAGGCAAGCGCGGCCGCGACGGCGACGACCGGGAGCGCAAGCGCGTTTGCCCTGAAGAAGTTCCGGAAGTACCCGGAGGCGAATCCGCGCAGCAGGGGCGCAGCGTCCCCGGTGGCCCGCCTGCGGACCAGTATCTGCGCGGCGGCGGTGGCCGGACCCGCGCCGAAGGCCCCGGCCCCCAGGAGGGTAAAGGCAATCCACAGCAGGTTCAGGCCCGCAATCCATACGAGCGTGTCGAAAAGCGAGTAGGCACGCGCACTGAAGGTCCCGGACAGCATGGCGGGGCTCCCTTCTGTTCTCCATCGTTGCAGGGGCGAAGCGGAAAGTGTCCCGCATCACGCTGGTAATCGGTTTCTCGAAAATCTAGACCCCAGCATTCCTGAGGTCAAGCGGCTTTTTGAATCGTTACATATTGTGGGTCGCGTGGTGTCACGCCGGAAATCGCCACTTGGCGCGGGCTCAGGCCGGAAGAGCACCTGCAGCCAGGTCCGAAACGGAGCGGACAAATTCGTTGACTTTCGGAAAGCCCTTGCCAAACATGTCGGAATGCGCTTTCCTATTACAAGAAGAACGTGGCGTACACCACAGGACCCGCCCCTGATTGATCGCCGATCTGCTTCACGGCAACCCATGAACTCAAAGGAGAGACAATGACAACCTTGACACGTCGTTCGGCGCTGGCGCTTTTTGCCGGGACCGCCGCTGTGGGGGCCCTTTCCGCCTGTGGTACCGGCGGCGGGACGAAGAACGCTGATGGTTCCGTAACACTGCGAGTCTCCTGGTGGGGCAACGACGTGCGCAATAGCCAGACCCAGCAGGTTATCGACGCCTTCCAGCAGGCCCATCCGAACATCAAGATCCAGGGCGAGCCCGGTGTGTGGTCGGGGTACTGGGACAAACTGGCCACCCAGACCGCCGCAAACGATGCCCCTGACGTGATCCAGATGGATCTCGCCTACATTGCCGAGTACGGCGGACGCGGCGCGCTCCTGGACCTCTCCAAGCAGAACCAGCTGGACTTGTCCGCCTTCGACCAGAACACGATCAAGGCGGGCCAGTACAACGGCAAGCTGAACGGCATCAGCACCGGCCAGAACGCGCTTGCCGTCTTCGCCAACGTCAACCTGTTCAAGAAGGCCGGCGTCGCCATCCCCGACGACTCGAAGTGGACGTGGGACGACTACCTGAAGACGGCCCAGGCTCTCGCGGCAGCCACTGGCACCTTTGGATCCTCGTATGGTTTGACGGACCAGAGCCTCAACATCTGGCTGCGCCAGCGGGGAGAGCAGCTCTACACGCAGGATGGCCAAACCGGCTTCACCGTGGACGGCGTGGCCTCCTACATGGCGTTCCAGAAGAAACTGATGGACGCCAATGCGGCGCCTCCGGCGAGCGTGGCGCAAGAGGACATCGGCGCCCCCGTCGAGCAGACCCTCGCCGCTACGAACCGGACCGGCATGTCGTTCTGGTGGACCAATCAGCTCGGCGCCCTCCAGAAGGCCACCGGCAGCGACATCAAGCTGCTGCGCGTTCCGAGCCAGGACGGCAACCCCAAGGATGACGGGCTCTTTTACAAGCCCTCGATGTATTGGTCCGCGTCGTCCCGCTCGAAGAACGCGGCCGAAGCGGCGACGTTCATCGACTTCCTCGTCAACAGCACGGACGCTGCCAAGATCATCACCACCGAGCGCGGGTTCTCGACGTCCCCGAAGATCCAGGACGCCATCAAGCCCCAGCTCACCCCGACCGACAAGACCGCCCTCGACTACCTCACGGCGATCAAGCCCGAGCTCGGCGACGCGCCCGCTGTCCCGCCGACGGGGTCGAGCAAGGCCGCCGACGCCCTGGGCCGGCACACCACCGATGTCCTGTTCGGGCGCGCCAGCGCCCAGGATGCAGCCGCTGCATTCAAGTCCGAAGCGGACAACATGATCAAGAGTGCCAAGAAATGAGCGTCCTCACCGAGCTGGGCAGCCTCGGCAAGAAATCCCCAGGCGGACGTGACAACGTCAAGCGGACCTTCAAGGACAACCGCGCCGCCATGGTGTTCCTTGCCCCCTGGATCGTGGGCCTTGTCGCCATCACCATCGGGCCGATGCTGATCTCCCTGTACCTCTCGTTCACGGACTACAACCTGATCCAGGACCCGAACTTCATCGGCGGCGACAACTTCACCCGCATGATGCAGGACGACCGGTTCTGGAACTCCCTGCGGGTCACGCTGACATACGTGATAGTCGGCGTCCCGCTGCAGCTCGGCCTGGCACTGGCCGTGGCCATGGCCCTGGACAAAGGAATCAAGGGCCTGCCGTTCTACCGCTCGGTGTTCTACCTGCCGTCCCTCCTGGGCTCTTCGGTGGCGGTCGCGATTCTTTGGAAGCAGATGTTCGGCACCTCCGGCCTGGTGAACCAGCTCCTGGCCATGGTCGGCATCACCGGCCCCGGCTGGATATCTGACCCCAGCACAGCTTTGGGCAGCATCATCCTGCTGCACGTCTGGACCTTCGGCTCGCCCATGATCATCTTCCTGGCCGGGCTGCGGCAGATTCCCACCATGTACTACGAAGCCGCAGCCGTGGACGGTGCCGGACGGACCACCCGCTTCCTGAAGATCACCCTGCCCCTGCTCAGCCCGATCATCTTCTTCAACCTCGTGCTGCAGATCATCGGCGCGTTCCAGTCCTTCACGCAGGCCTTCATCGTCTCCGGCGGTACCGGCGGCCCGTCCGACTCAACCATGTTCTTCACCCTGTACCTCTACCAGCGAGGCTTCGGCCAGTTCGACATGGGCTACGCCTCGGCGATGGCCTGGGTCCTGCTTGTCATCGTCGGCGCCTTCACCGCCGTCAACTTCTACGCATCGAAATTCTGGGTGTTCTATGACGACTGAATCAGCCCCGCGCGTCACCACCGACGCCCCCCTGTCCACCCCGGGCCCCGCAAACGGCCGCCGGGAGCCCAAAACTCCGGCCGGCAATCCGCCCCGCCCCAAGCACCGGGCCAAGAGCGTACTGAAACACGCGATCCTGATCGCCACGGCAATTATCATGATCTACCCGCTGCTGTGGATGGTCGTGTCCTCGTTCCGCCCCAGCGAGGACGTCTTCCGGGCCCCGGGCCTCTGGCTCACCGAGGTCCACGCGGAGAACTACGCCACCGGCTGGAACGCACTGACCTCACCGTTCAGCACCTACCTGCTCAATTCAGCCCTCGTGGTCCTGGGAGCAGTGATCGGCAACCTGGTCTCCTGCTCGATGGCGGCGTACGCCTTTGCCCGGTTGGACTTCCGTGGCAAAAAATGGATGTTCGGTGCCATGCTCGTCACGATCATGCTCCCCATCCACGTGGTGATCGTCCCGCAGTACATCCTGTTCTCCCAGATCGGTTGGGTAAACACCTTCGCGCCCCTGATCGTCCCGAAGTTCCTCGCCACCGACGCGTTCTTCACCTTCCTCATGGTCCAGTTCATCCGCGGCATCCCCCGCGAACTCGATGAAGCGGCCAGGATCGACGGCGCAGGCCACCCCCGCATCTTCCTGCAGGTCATCCTCCCCCTGATGACCCCCGCCCTGGCCACCACCACCATCTTCACGTTCATCTGGACCTGGTCCGACTTCTTCAGCCAACTCATCTACCTCACCTCCCCTGACGTGTTCACCGTCCCCGTCGCGCTACGCAGCTTCGTCGACGCACAATCCAGCACCGACTGGGGTTCCATGTTCGCGATGTCCGTCGTAACCCTGCTGCCCGTCTTCATCGCCTTCCTCGTCGGCCAGAAATTCCTGGTCAAAGGCATCGCCACCACCGGCATCAAATAAGCACTGGCCGGGGTGCGTGGCCAAACACGCACCCCGGCTTTCGTGCGCCCGCCGCCATTGGCGGCGCCCTCAAACATAATTGCCCGGCAGGGCAGAATGGAGAACCATGGGAACGGCCGCGAAAACCGCCAGCGGCGCCGCCGGAACGGCCACAGGGGCGGCAGCCAGGGTTGCGCTGGTGGGCGTGCACGGCTTTGGCGCCCACCACCTGCGGAACCTGGAACGCCTCCAGGCGGCGGCCAGCATTGAGCTCGTTGCCGTGGCTGACCCGCAGCCACCGGCACCCGGTGCCGTCCCGTCGTCGGCCACGGTCTATCCGGGACTGGCCGAACTCCTGGCGGGTACCACGGACCTGGACGCCATTATGGTGGCGACGCCCATCCAGACCCATGCCCCGCTGGGACTTGCCGCCCTGGCCACTCAAGCGGACCTGTACCTGGAGAAGCCTCCCGTGGCATCCCTGGCCGACTTCACGCGCCTCGCGGAAGCGGCAGCGGCGTCGGGACGAAGCGTACAGATCGGCTTCCAAAGCCTTGGCTCCCACGCCTTGAAAGCGATCGAGGACCTACTCGCGGGCGGCGCTATCGGCACCCTTCAGGGCATCGCCGCGACGGGGCGCTGGGTCCGGGACAAGGCGTATTACAAGCGGTCACGCTGGGCCGGAAAGCGCACCATCGACGGCGTGGACGTGGTGGACGGGGTGGCCACCAACCCGCTGGCGCACGCGGTGGCAACAGCCCTCCGGATCGCCGGGGCACGCACCACGGCCGATCTCGCCTCAGTGGAGACCGAGCTTTACCGCGCCAACCACATCGAATCCGACGACACGTCCGTCATCAGGATCCGCACCACCGCGGGCGTGCCCATCACCTGTGCCCTGACACTCTGCGCCGCCGAGTCCGTTGAACCCTACCTGACCATCCAGGGAACGACAGGAACCGCGGTGTTCCATTACACCGAGGACCGCCTCACCGTTTCAACGGAATCCGGCACCACGGAGAAGACCTTCGGCCGGGACGACCTCACGGAAAACCTCCTGGCCCACCGCAGCAATGGCACGCCGCTGATCAGCCCCCTTCTGGACAGCGGCGCCTTCATGCTGGTCCTGGAAGCCATCCGCACCGCACCGCTGCCAGCACCGATCGCCGCAGCACACGTCCGTTGGGAAGGGGAAGGCGGGGGCGCCCATGCAGTGGTTCAGGGTATCGAGGCAGCCCTTGAACAAGCCGGCCGGCAGCACGCAAGCTTCAGCGAACTCGGACTTCCCTGGGCGCACTCGGCTCCTGTCGCCTTCACGGTTCCCGCGGCCCCATGATCCATGAATCCGGTTCCGGGCAACTCCTTGCCGTCCATCTACTGACGGACGGGCTCGAAAAGTGCCTGACGGCCTCCAGCCACCCCACCTTCGGCTGGGACCTTGCCCAGGCTGGGGACCACCACCCGGCACTGGCCCGGCAAACCGGTTATGAGATATCGGTGGAGGACGGTTCCGGGAACCAGGCGTGGGACTCCGGCTGGGTTGCGGACACCAAGCACCGGCACATCCCCTACACCGGACCCCCGCTGCCCGGCGACGCCGATTATGCCTGGCGCGTCCGGGTCCGGGATGCCGCCGGAGCCCCCGGTGAATGGTCGGCTGCCAGGGAGTTCAGCACGGGCCTGGATGACGGCTTTTGGCAAGCGGAATGGATACGCCGCGCCCCCGGCGGCCGGGCGCCCCTCGAGGTTCTGGACGGCACGCTTCGGGTTGCGGGATCGCCGTTCCTTCCCCTCCCCTGCCCACCCGCGCGCAGCTACCGGCTGGAAGCCCGGCTGCGCCCCGTGATGGGCTGGGCAGGCCTGCTCCTCATGAGTGACGGACCAGGTAGCGGCCTGCTCCTCGAACTGAACCAGGACGGCGCCGCGGTACTGCGGCGTGCGCCGGAATGGGAAATTCCCGCCGCGGCAACTCCGCCGACCCCCGTCCTGGCAAGTGCAGATGCCGCCGCTCGGCCGGAGCCGGATGGCGGCTGGCTGGACCTGGCCGTGACGGACGACGGAGACTGCATCACAGTTTCCGTGAACGGCTCCCAGCTGATGGCGGTCCAGGAGCCGTTCGGGCTCGAGGGGCGGCTGGCCCTGCACCAGGGCCCGCGCAGCCAGGCTGAGTACGCGGCCCTTCGAGTCGTGGGCGCGGACCCGGGCTCACCGCTGCTGGACCAGAGGTTCGACGGCGGCGCGGACGCCGGAAGGGACAGCCTGGCCGCCTGGACCCGAACCACGGCCTTCCGCCAGCCTGACGAATGGACACTCTTCCGCACCACCATTGAGCTGACCGGCGAGGTCCGCCGGGCGCGCTTGTACATGGCCGCCAACCACCACGCCCAAGTGTCCATCGCCGGCGTCGACTGCCTCAGCGTGACGTCCTTCGGCTACCCCGGGGAAGGCTACTACGACGCCGCGGACGTCACCGAAGTGCTGGCCGCCCAGCCGCAGGAGGCGCCGGTTCCGTTGACAGCCCTCCTGCACTGGTACGGACCGGGGCAGGGCCGTGCCGCCGGCCTTCCGGGCCTGCTGGCCCGGCTCAGCGTGCAGTACGCCGACGGGCGCCGGGAGGTGTTCGGTTCGGGTGCCGGCTGGTCAGCAGGCGAGGCGCCATTCCGGCAGTCGGGTTACCGGAACGACGAGGGCGATCCCGTGGAACACCTGGATGGGGAGGCCGCGGCGTCCCTGAACGCTGGCGAAGACCTGCGCGCCGCCATCCTTTGTGGCCGCCACCCGTCGTCGGACTTTCCCCGCCTCCACCCGCGCCGCACGTCCCTGGCTGAAGAGTTCGTGGCCCCCCGCGAATTCCTGACGGCCGATGACGGCACCCTGGTGGCCGACTTTGGCCAGGTCCTTCCCGCGCGGCCGGAGGTGGACTTCCTGGACGGCATTCCCGGCCGGACCGTGATGCTCCGGGCCGGCTACGTCCTCCGCCAGGACGGACGGGTGGACGCCGGAAAGACGGCCAGCCAAAACACCGACATGTCCTTCCCCTATACCCAGGCGGCCGGCCCCCAGCAGTTCCGCGCCGCCGTGCACCTGGGCTTCCGTTACTTGGAACTGCCTGGGATCGAGGCTGCAGAGCTGTCCCGCGTGGGCATCCGCACGGTCCATGCCAGCCATCCCGGCGAGGGCAGTTTCAGCAGTTCGGACCCAGTACTGGACGCCGTGTTCCGGCTGCTGCGCGATTCAGCACTCTACGGCGTGCAAGAGCAGTTCGTGGACACGCCCACCCGGGAAAAGGGCCAGTTCCTGGCCGACGCCGCGAACATTTCCTACGCCACCATGGCGCTCTTCGGCGAGCATGCCTCCACGGCGCAGGCACTGCGGGAGTTCGCCCAGTCAGCCCGCCGCTACTGGACGTCGACTGAAGAGAAGGGGCGCTACAACGCCGTCTATCCCAACGGGGACGGCAAGCGCGACATCCCCGATTTCTCCCTGATGCTGCCGGAATGGGCGGAGGAGTACCACCTGCGGACCGGGGACCTTTCCCTGGTCAAGGACTTGCTGCCACATCTGTGCGACACGGCGGACTACGCCCTGCGACACGTTCCGGCGGAAGGCCCGACGGCGGGACTGGTCACCAGGCTGGGCGGCGGCTCCGGGCCCTACCTGCACGGCATCGTGGACTGGCCGGCGCCCGGCCGGTTCGGCTACGACATGGAGTGCGCGGCCAAAACCACCGTCAATGCCCAGGCGTATTCCGCCCTCGTGTCCACGGCCCGGCTCTGCAGCGCGGCAGGTGACGAGGAAGCAGCGGTCCGCTATTCGGCTGCTGCCCGCACCTTGGCGGAGGCCATCCGCACACGGCTGCGGGTGGACGGGGTCATGTCGGACGGACTCCATGCCGACGGGACACCCAGCTCCCACGCCTCCCAGCACGCCACGTCCTTCCCGTTGTCCCTGGGCATTACCGGGCCGGACTTCGCTGCGGCGGATGCGGCGCGGATTGCCGGGATGGGGATGCGGCAGGGGCCAATGACGGTGCACCGGCTGGTCCGCGCATTGGTGGCCGTGGGAATGATGGACGCGGTCCTGGACCTCTTCACGAACAAGGAGCAGCCCGGCTGGGCGCGGCTCCTGGACCGTGGCGCCACCTTCACCTGGGAGGCTTGGGACCTGGCTGACGGAACGGACTACAGCCAATCCCACGCCTGGTCCGCGTCCGTCGTCAAGGAGATCCTGGAGTGCATCCTGGGCGTCCGGTACACCGCGCCGGGCGGCAATGAGGTGTTGATCGAACCGCCGTTGTGCCGGCTGGAGCAGGCACAAGGCAGTGTTCCAGTGGGCAACGGGTACGTGCGGGCCGGGTGGCGGCGCCTGGGCCAGCGGGTGGAGCTGGAGTGCACCATCCCTCCAGGAGTCACGGCCACGGTCCGGCTGCCCGCCGGCAGTTACTCCGTCAAGGGCACCGGTGCGGATGCCGCCAAAGCAGCTTCCCCTCCCGCTGATGGCAACGGGACGCACCCTGCACCCCGTGACTTCCGGGTGCACGCGGGAACCTGGACTTTTACACCTGCGTAGCCGCCAGGCCCTGCTGCCGCAGGATGAAGGAACGCCCGCAACAGACAAGTCCACGCCAGAGGAGCCCGGAGATGAATGAAGCCAACCGCCCGTCGAGCGTTTGGAGCAAACTGGATGGCATTGCTTTCGGCGGCGATTACAACCCCGAACAGTGGCCCGTCAGCGTCCGGCTCGAGGACCTGGACTTGATGCAGGAGGCCGGCGTGAACTTCCTCAGCGTCGGGATCTTTTCCTGGGCCCTGCTGGAACCGGCCGAAGGACAGTACGACTTCGGGTGGCTGGATGAGGTGATGGACAACCTCGCCGGCATCGGCGTGAAGGTGGCCCTTTCCACCGCCACCGCCGCTCCCCCGGCCTGGCTGGTCCGCAAGCACCCGGAAATCCTGCCGGTCACGGCTGACGGAACCGTGCTGGGGCCGGGCTCCCGGCGGCACTACACACCGTCGTCGGCCGCTTACCGCCGCTACGCCACAGGAATCACCCGTGTCCTCGCCGAACGGTACAAGGACCACCCGGCCCTGGCGCTGTGGCACGTGGACAACGAACTGGGCTGCCACGTCTCGGAGTTCTACGGGGAGGAGGACGCCGCTGCCTTCCGGGCGTGGCTGGAACGCCGTCATGGAACCATCGATGCCCTGAATGCCTCCTGGGGAACGGCATTCTGGTCCCAGAACTACGGCTCCTTCGACGAAATCCTGCCGCCCGCCGTCGCACCGTCCACCCTGAATCCGGGGCAGCAGCTGGACTTCCAGCGCTTCAACTCGTGGGCGCTGATGGACTACTACCGGGAACTGGTGGCCGTCCTGCGCGAAGTGACCCCGGGCATTCCGTGCACCACCAACCTGATGGCCTCAAGCGCCACCAAGTCCATGGACTACTTCGACTGGGCCAAGGACCTGGACGTCATCGCCAACGACCACTACCTGGTCGCGGCGGATCCTGAGCGGCACGTTGAACTCGCGTTCAGCGCGGACCTCACCCGCGGCATTGCGGGCGGTGATCCGTGGATCCTGATGGAACATTCGACGTCGGCCGTGAACTGGCAGCCCCGCAACCAGCCCAAGATGCCCGGCGAGATGATGCGCAACTCGCTGGCGTATGTGGCCCGCGGGGCCGACGCGGTGATGTTCTTCCAGTGGCGGCAAAGCTTCGCGGGCTCGGAGAAGTTCCACTCCGCCATGGTGCCTCACGGCGGGCGTGACACGCGGGTGTGGCGTGAGCTGGTGGAGCTTGGTGCGGCGCTGAAACGGCTGGAGCCGGTACGCGGGACCCGGGTGCAGGCCCGCGCCGCCATTGTTTTCGACTACGAGGCGTGGTGGGCAAGCGAAATCGACTCAAAGCCCAGCATCGACGTTATGTACCTGGACCTGCTGCGGGCCTTCCACCGGGCGTTGTTCCTCCGGGGGATCCCTGTCGACATGGTGCACCCCTCCGCATCCCTTGAGGGGTATGACCTGGTGCTGGTGTGCACGCTGTACGCCGTATCGGATGGGAATGCGGACAACATCACCGCCGCGGCCCATGCCGGTGCAACGGTCCTGGTCAGCTACTTCAGTGGGATCGTGGACATGCAGGACCACGTGCGGCTGGGCGGCTACCCGGGCGCGTTCCGGGAGCTCCTGGGCGTTCGGGTGGAAGAGTTCCACCCCCTGCTGGCCGGGTCCCACTTGAAACTCAGCGACGGGACGGTCTCGTCGGTGTGGAGCGAGCATGTGCATCTGGCCGGCGCCGAGGCGGTACAGACCTTTACGGAGTATCCGCTGGACGGCGTACCTTCCCTCACCCGGCGGCCCGTGGGTTCCGGGGCGGCCTGGTACCTTGCCACGTTCCCCGACCGGGACGGAATCGATGCCCTCTTGGACAGGCTGCTCGCCGAATCCGGGGTTGCCCCTGTTGCCGAGGCCGATGCTGGGGTGGAGCTTGTCCGCCGTCTTTCCGAGGACGGGCGGGGCTTCCTGTTCGCGATCAACCACACGCGCTCGGATGCCTCGGTCACTGCCACCGGCACCGACCTGCTTACGGGTGAGCCCTTTGGCGGCGCGGTTCCGGCCGGCGGTGTTGCGGTGGTCGCCGAGGGCTAGGCACACGCGTCCTGGAACACCCGACGGCGGCACTCGCCTTGGGGTGCCGCCGTTGTGGCTGGATCGTGGTTGGCCGCTGGCTGGTTTCTGTTTTAGAGGCTGTTGCGCCTCTTTTCGGAAGCTTGGCGGTTTCTAACCGGCGTCGCAGCGGGTCTGTCGTGAAGACCACCAGGCTGGTTTAGGGGGTAGGAATTATAGTATCGAGACGTGACTCGCACGGACCGGCTCTATGCACTCGTTGAGGAGCTGCGAGCTGTGGCGCCGCGCCCTAGGAGTGCCCGTTGGCTTGCCGAGAAATTTGGTGTCAGTGCGCGCACCATTGAGCGGGACTTGTCGGCGCTGCAACAGAGTGGCGTCCCTATTTGGGCAGAACCCGGACGTTCCGGTGGCTACTGTCTTGATAGGGCGCACACCCTGGCGCCGCTCGGGTTCACCGTTGACGAAGCTCTCGCCGTGACAATCGCGCTTGGGATGCTGGCGACGTCTCCGTTCGGAGACGCGGCCAGTTCAGCGCTGCGGAAAGTCGCTGCCGTCATGGACGATCGACATCTTAGAGAGACTGCGGAACTTGCTATGCGGATCCATCTCCTAGACGGGGGGCCCGCGGCAGTGGTGCCTGACGAATTCGCAAAGGCACTCCGATCCGGGCAGGTCCTTCGCATCGCCTACGTCGACAGGAACACCATCATGACTTTGCGAGAAGTCGAACCTATGGGCTACATCGGCAAGGGCCGCGACTGGTATCTGGTTGCCTGGTGTCGTCTCCGGGAAGGCGTTCGTGCGTTCCGTGGCGATCGCATCAGCATGGCTGAACCGACCGGCGAAAAGCCGCCGCAGCGCCCACTGCATCCCGAGGACCTCGGCATAGTCCATGGGGTTCTCCGCGAGGTCAACCCAAACGGAGAAGTCGCTAAACACCGACAGTACGGTGTCGGGACATCAATTTAGGCTGGACGGGTCGAGGCAAGACCCCTACAGACTGGAGCACCTATGGACTTCGCATCAATCCGCATCATCACCCACGACGTAGAGCGGCTCACCCGTTTCTACGAGACAGTCACGGGGGCGACCGCTCTAAGGCCGGCTCCCGTGTTCTCAGAGATCCGTAGCGGGACATGCGTTATCGCGATCGGGAGCACAGAGACCGTGAGCATGCTTGGTGACCAGGCTCCCAGGTCCGGTAGCAATGACAGTCTCATCATCGAATTCCTCGTGCCGGACGTGGACGCCGATTTTGCTCGACTCCAAGCTGCGCTGGAAAATATCGTGCTCGAACCGACCACCATGCCGTGGGGAAACAGGTCGACGCTTTTCCGCGATCCTGATGGAAACCTTGTCAACCTGTTCTCACGCCCCGCCAGCTGAGCTCAATCACCTCTTCGGCCCCGGAAGGTTGAGTCTGCAGCGCAATCACAGCGCGTGCCCGCTCGGGGATCGCTCTGCGATGCAGTCCCTGACAGCCAAGCTGTCCCGGCTGGATACGAATGCAGTCGCCGTTTGGGCTACTCAGATTCGAAAAAGACAGTCTCAGTAGTTACTTCTTCTTCAGCAGGCCGCCCATACAAAAGCGAAAAGCGTGAACGAAGTTCTACGTTGCACTCAGCAGATGTGTGGTATTCCTCCCACCGGAGGAACACCTCAAGGGGCTGTCCCCTGCCTTGGCCGAAGCCCAATTGATTGCATTGGTGACTTGTTTAGCGTCGGTAATTTTCCATTCGTCGACCATCCACGCGAAACGCGGTGATGGTGGCGGAGTCCATATGCGCACGCGGTAGATCGGCGCAGGGTCACCTTCTCCGATGGGATCATCAGGATCAGCTCGAACGATATACACAGGCTGAGCCTAGCAATCGGGCAAAACGCGCATTCGTGGCTGTGTCAGTGGTCCAAAATGGGCGAGAACTTCCAGGCGGACTTGCAAGGGTTCGGTCCTGTCGTTTTCCGGTAAAGGATCCACCTTCGGGCGTTGCTGACTCCGGAGACTTAGAGGAGATCCTCGAAGTACCCTGCAACACCGTAGTTACCGATCAATCTTGCCAGTCCCACCGGGGTCTGTCCTGACCCGTTTGATTGCAGCGGGTCAGCGCCGCGTGACCGCAACAGATTGATCATCTCGGGCCGTCCGCGTGAGTTGAACACGGCGACGAACAGCGGCGTATTGCCGAAGTGATTAGTTTGGTCGACCGTCGCACCGAGGTCGAGCAGCGAGGCCGCCGCGTTCAGGGAGTATTCCTGGGCGGCAAAATGAAGCGGGGTGAATCCTTGGCTGTCCGACGAATCGGGCGCGTTGCCTGCTGCGATCAGTCGCGTCACTTCGCGGGCATCGTTTTTGAGTGCGGCGTAATGGAGTGGGGAACGCCCCTCATGATCCACGGATACCTCAATTCTTGGTGCTAAGGGACTCTGCGCAATAACCGATCCTCAGAGTTGAAATATCACTACAGCGTTCTCGGATTTGAGTGTCAGCGGAGTGCCTATGTCGAACTGGCCATCTGACGGGAAGGCCAGGTAGAGGATTCCTCCGAAGGGGCCGTCTGAAAGCGAGTTGATATGCGCGGCCATCAGCGTCGTACCCCGTCCATCTGTGAGCGTAAAGCGTTCATTCAGCGCTGCCAGAGTTGTCGCGGCTCTATGTGTGGACGGAATTCGTGCCTCTGACCTGGGGCGAATGAGGAGATGGGTCTCTGTGGTCTCCAAAGTCTGGACCGTGAGATCCATGCCGCTCTGACGGACGATGGTCAAGTTGGACGTGAACATGGTCGCATTCTAGGCACCGAGGAAATGAGCCCGGACGGGCCCTGACCGCAGTGGGGTACCGTCACACGTCCGGTAAAGGATCCTCTTACGGGACAATCACCGGGGCCAGCGTCCATGCCGAACTCAAGAATCCTGTCCGCCGCAGAGTGGATTACCCATCAATCAACACTTACAGCAGTGACGGGGATGGTTAGAAGCCGCCTTTTCCATATAGGACGCAAAGACCAATGGAATTGTCAGAGGGTGCTGGAAGACTCTGGCTATGGAAGCGGTTATGGGGGCGGCAACAGTACTGGAGGCGAAGCCTCCAGTACCTTCCATCGCGGATGTCCTGGCGCTGCTTGCCCGGGTCCCGGTTCCTGCTGATGCTGCGGGCATGATTGACCAGATTCGCGGCCTCGAAGACCTGAAATCACTCGCCTGCGCCCGGCAGGCCGAGACAACTGTGGCGTTTGATCTATCGCAGCGGCGGGATCAGGCCGACGCCGGGGTCCCGGCCGTCGAGCAGGGTGCCGGGGTCGCGGCGCAGATCGCGCTGGCGCGGCGGGAGTCCCCGGCGAAAGGTTCCCGGCTGCTGGGCCTGGCCAAAACCCTGACCGGAATGCCGCACACCTTCGCCGCGTTCCGGACCGGGTTGTTGAACGAGTGGCGGGTAACACTGATCGTGAAGGAAACCATCTGCCTGACCCCCGAGGACAGGGCCGGAGTTGATGAGGAACTCGCCCCTGATACCGGCACTCTGAACGGCACGGGAGACAAAGCCATCATCGCCGCCGTCCGGGCCGCGGCGTACCGAAGGGACCCCGCCTCCGTGGCGAAGCGGGCAGCCCGGGCTGTCACGGAACGGGGTGAGAGCCTGCGCCCGGCCCCTGACACTATGACCTACCTGACCGCGCTGCTCCCCGCCGCCCAGGGCGTCGCCGCCTACGCAGCCCTGGTTCGGGACGCCGACACTACCCGGGCTGCCGGGGACGACCGGTCGCGGGGACAGGTCATGGCCGACACCCTCGTCGAACGCCTCACCGGTACCCCCGGCGGCCTGACCGGGGTGGAGATCCAGCTCGTCATGACCGACCGCACCCTCTTCCAGGCCGATGCAGAACCAGCACGGCTCCCCGGCTACGGGACCATCCCCGCCGAACGGGCACGGACCATCGCCTTCACCCGTGGCGGTGGCAACGACCTCACTGGTGCTCACGACCTGGCCCTGTGGGTCCGCCGGCTCTACACCGCCCCCGGCAGCGGCGAACTCGTGGCGATGGACTCCAAAGCCCGGCTCTTCCCGGCCGGACTGAAACGGCTCCTCCAGGTCCGGGACGACACCTGCCGGACCCCCGTACTGCGACGCCCCCATCAGGCACCACGACCACATCACCTCCTGGCACAACGGCGGACCCACCACGAGCAGCAACGGCCAAGGCCTCTGCGAAGCCTGCAACCACACCAAAGAAACACCAGGCTGGACCGCCAAAACTATCCCCGGCCCACGCCACACCGTCGCAACCACCACCCCCACCGGCCACACCTACCACTCCACAGCCCCACCACTCGCCGCCACCGCACTTCTGGCCGCCGACGTGCCGTCCGCCAACGTGCCGCAGCGGGGCCTCGAGGAATGCCCGCCGCTTCGGGGCGAGTACAGACTAGAGCCCGGTAAGCGGTTGAAGGGCCCCGCCGTCCACGTACTGGGAAGAGTGGCAGCACCCCGGGCCCACGGACCGGGGGATGGTCGGCAGCGGTCACGGCCCAGGGAGAGCAGCGTCCCATAGGGAACCAGCGTCAGGCAGCTGCGCTTGGCCCGAAATGCTCTGCCCTTAAACAGCTCCGCCCCGGGGGAACCGCTAGTCCCCCCGGGGCAGAGCCGGGTTGGCATATTTGCCCACTGCCTAACCGCGGATGGCTGTCTTCATTTCGTCTGTTGCCTTCTTTCCGGCCTCATCCGGGGACAATCGTTCAAAGAGGACCTCTGAGGTGTACCGCTTGATGATCTCCTGGATGGCACCGGCACCCTTCGGCGGCGGGGCCGGAGCCTCGCCCAGTTCATCCTTGATTTGGTCAATGAACTTGACCACTTTGGTGTCGGCCGGGGTCAGCTTGGGAGCGATAGCCGCACGGACATCCGAATTGGGATACACGCCGCGGTCCGCCAGGAGTGCCTCGCCGGCTTTCACATTGTTGGTGAGGAAATTGATGAACTTTGCCGCCTCCTGCGGGTGTTTGGTGCGTGAGGAGGCAGACCAGAACTGCGAGGCCTTGTACCAAAGCTGGGCCTCATCGGCGGCACCGGCTTTGGAGGGGAAGCGCAGGATCTTCAGGTCGCCGCCGGATGCCTTCTCCAGCGCGGGCGCTTGGTTGGACCACCAGAAGGCCATCGCGTTCTTTCCGGTTGCCAGGCCGCTCTGGTCCAGCGGCGCAGCATCAGCCTCCACCACTTCGGCAGCAGGCGGCACAGCCTTGTTTTGGCTCAACTGCTTCAGGAAGGCCCACCAGCCGGCGATGTCACCCGGTTCGAAGCCCAGCTTGCCGTCTGAGGTGTACAGGGACTTACCGTTCTGTCGGAGCCACACACCCAGGGATGCCTCGTCGGTTCCGTAGGCGGCCGAACCGTACGTACCCTTCGGGGACTTGGCAGTAATGTCGGCCGCGATGCGCCCAAAATCCTCCCAGGTCCACGTGGAGTCATCGGGCAGTGGTACGCCGGCTGCCTGGAAGACCGCGGGGTTGGCCAGGATGGTGGCCGCGTTGATACCGGCAGCAATGCCAGTCAATCCTTTGTCGCTCTTGCCGGCATTCAGCGCTGCCTGGTCAAGCTTTGAGGTGTCAATGCCGTACTTGGAGAGGTCGAGGAGCGCGCCGCGGCTTGAGTATTCGGTGATGTACTTTTCGTCCATCTGGATGACGTCGGGAGCATCGTTGGCCGCCGTCTGGGTGGCGAGCTTGTCCCAGTAGCCACTCCAGTCACCGAACTCCGGCTTTACCGTGATATTGGGATTCTCGGCCTCGAAGGCTGCGATGGCCGCCTGGGTCAGCTGCGCGCGTTTGTCACCACCCCACCAAGTGAAGCGGATTTCCACTTTGCCGTCCGCGCTTTTCGGTGCTGCTCCCCCGCCACAGGCGCTGAGGGCCAGGACGGCAGCCGTCGCGGCAGCAACCGCGGCCGCCCATCGGACACGGCCCTTTCTGGAGCGGCGGGGCGCGCCGGGTGCAGATGCTTCTGGGGGCTGATTCGCAGGCGGCCCAGGACGGGGTGAACGTGGCACTGTGTACTCCGATCATCGTTGATCTGTTGGGGATGGTGCTGAATTTGAAGGAGAGTGTGAAAGCGCTTTCCAGAACTGATGGTACAAGCTTTAAACTTGTAGAACAAGATGCTCCACCGGAAAATTTGAAGCGACAGCGTCCCGGCCGCCAAGCTCGTTCGACCCCAGGCCCATAGGGGCCCGTGCAACCCGGAACGGCCGCCGGTTGACGCGCCAACAACCCTTTGTTAAGTTGGCAGAAACCGTTTTCTTGGAATCTACGCCAGCCGTGGAAACGGCCAGGGCCGTAGGTCCACCCAATACGCGATCCGAGGAAGGAGCCGGCCACAGTGAGCCCAGCACCACGGCCCAGTGCCATCGCCGGCTACGAGGACTGGCCTGCCTACGTGCGCCGCAACCCCCGGCACCGGACGTCGTCGGCGGCGGCGCAGGAACTATCGGACGCCCTGGGTGTGCCGGGTTCGGTGGCACCGCCGGAAGTGACGGTGCAGTGGGAGCAAACGGACGACGGCGCCACCACCTCCCAGCTCAGCTGGCAGTTGGGCTTTGGGCCGCGCACCACGGGTTGGCTGGTGCGGCCTGCCGGGAGCCAGGATCCCCTGCCGGGCGTCCTGGCACTGCACTGCCACGGCGGCAACAAGTTCGGCGGCGCGGACCGGCTGGTGGAGCTCCCCGATAACCACCCGTCAGCCGCATCCGCCCGTGCCGGGCACTACGATGGCCGCGCCCTGGCTACTGACATCGCCCGACAAGGCTTTGTTGTCCTGGCCCACGACACCTTCGCCTGGGGCAGCCGCCGCTTCGACCTCTCCGCAGCTCCGTGGCGTACTGCAGCGGCAGTCGAGGCGCAGCACGCACAATGGCGGGAGGACGGCGTCGTTCCTTCCGCTGCGGACGAATACAACGTGGCCGCGGGCTTCCACGAGGACACGGTTGCCAAAACTGCAGGACTGCTGGGCACCAGCCTGGCAGGCATGGTGGCCCATGACGACCTCGCCGCCCTGGAAGTCCTGGCCGCCCAGCCAGGTGTGGTCCAGGACCGGCTGGGCTGCATCGGATTCTCCGGCGGAGGGGGCCGCTCGCTCACCCTGGCTGCCCTGAGCCCCCGGATCAAGGCCTCCGTGGTGGCATGCATGATGACCACCTTCGAATCCCTCCTCCCCGCCTACCTGGACGCACACTCGTGGCTGCTTCAGACTCCCGGCCTCTGGAAGCTGGGCGACTGGCCGGAGCTTACCGGCAGGTCGGCGGCCGCCCGGTTCCTGGTGCAATACGCCCTGGCCGATCAACTCTTTCCAGAGGACGGTATGCGCCAGGCGCACCAACTGCTGGAATCAATGCATGCCGGCACCGACAGGTACACGGGCAGCTTGTGGCCCGGGGGCCACGTCTTCACTGCTGCCATGCAGGACGAAGCCCTCGCTTTCCTGGCGCAGGCCTTGGCCCCGCGGCCCATTCACAACACTCCCCAAGGACCCCGATGACCACACAGCATTCCGCCGCCATCCCGCGGGTGGCCCTGGTAGGCGTACACGGCTTCGGCGAGCGCCATCTCGCCAACCTTGCGCGGCTTGAAAAAGCCGGCGCCCTTGAACTGGTAGCTGTGGCCGATCCAAACCCGCCGCACCCGGGCACCCTCGCCGGGTCGGTCGCCGTGTTCCCCGATCTTGCCGCGCTGCTGGCCGCCCAGCCGGGGGCCGACGTCGTCATTGTTGCCACCCCCATCCAGACGCATGCCCCGCTGGCGGCCGCAGCACTGGAAGCCGGAATGGACGTCTACGTCGAAAAGCCGCCGGTAGCGTCGCTGGCCCAGTTCGAGCAGGTTGTTGCTGCCGCGAAAGGCAGCGGCCGCCTGGTCCAGGTGGGCTTCCAGAGCCTGGGCTCCCACGCCTTGCCGGCCATCAGGGAGATGGTGGACGCAGGGAACATCGGTACCGTCCTGGGCATCAGTGCCAGCGGACAGTGGCTGCGGACCAAGGCCTATTTTAAGCGGTCGCGCTGGGCCGGGAAACGCAGCCTGGACGGCACCGACGTGGTGGATGGCGTGGCAACCAATGCGCTGGCCCACGCCGTTGCCACCGGGCTGCATCTGGCCGGCGCGCACTCTGCTGCCGACGTCGCTTCCGTGGAAACTGACCTGTACCGGGCCAACCAGACCGAAAGTGATGACACCTCGGTCCTGCGGATCCGCACCGCGCAGGGATCCACGCTGCTGTGCGCACTGACCCTCTGCGCCCCCGAACAGCTGGACCCCACAGTCACCGTGCACGGCACCCTGGGTGACATCACCCTCTGGTATACGAGGGACGAGGTGGTCATCACCACCCCCGACGGCGAGCGCCGGGAGGCGTACGGCCGCAGCGACCTGCTGGAGAACCTGCTGGACGCCCGCGCCACGGGGGCACCGCTGCTGTGCGGGCTGGAGGACACCGGTGCATTCACCGCCGTCCTGGAAGCCATCAGGACATCGCCCGCGCCGGCCTCCATCGGCGCCACGCACCTTATCTGGGAGGACGACGGCGACGATGCCCACCCGGTGGTCCAAGGCATCAGCGACCTCATTGAGCGCGCCGTCAAGGCGCAGGCCACTTTCGCCGAACTCGGCGTCCCCTGGGCCCGGCTACTCCGGCCGGTCCGCACGCTGACCGTGGACGGCCGGCCCGTTGCGGACTACCAGGACGGCAGCCACATCCGCGCAGTCTCCTCCCCCCGCCCCTACCTCCACCCCGTCCGGACGCTGAACGGGGTGGTGGTGACCGACCATCAGCCGCTGGACCATGTGTGGCACCTGGGCGTCGGCGTGGCGCTGCAGGACGTGGACGGCGTGAACTTCTGGGGCGGCCGCACCTACACCAGGGACGCCGGACGCTACATCTGGCGCCCGGACCACGGGAGCATTGCCGTCACCAACACGGTGGCCGCGGAGAATGACGCCGTGGACGGCCGGGAGGGCCGGCTGCAGGAGGAACTCGCCTGGAACGGCCCGGACGGCCCCGTCCTGGTGGAGGAACGCACGTGGGCGTGGTCCGGCGTCGCGCCTTCCATCTGGCGCCTGTCCCTTGACTTTGCGCTGTCCCCCGCAGGAGACCAACCGGTCAGCCTGGGCAGCCCCGGCTCCAACGGCCGTTTCGAGGGCGGCTACGGCGGGTTCTTCTGGCGCCTGCCTGCCTGCCGGGCCGCCACGGTGTGGACGCCGGCCGGCAGCGGCGAACCGGGGACCCATGGCAGCGTCACCCGGTGGCTCGCCTGGTCAGGAATTTTCGACGGCGGCCCCGCCACCCTGGTGTTCGTGGCCCCGGAAGGTTGCACGGACCCGTGGTTTGTCCGGGTGGACGGCTACCCGGGCGTGGGCCAGTCACTGGCGTGGGACGCCCCGGTCATCACATCGCCGGGCAATCCGGTCCGGCGCGGCATCACCGTTTTCGTGGCCGACGGAATCCTGGCCACGCCCGACATCGAAGCACTGCTCAACCACCAGGGGGACCCGTCATGACCGAGGCAACAACCGCAGCCGCTCCCCCGCAGGAGGCGCGCCGGGCTCCCGCGTCCCTGGCGGACCGGGCCATCAAGCGCCGGCGGGTGCTGGACATCCTGGATGCCGCCGGACGCGATTCCCTGCTCCTTACCTCCAATACAGCGCTGACCTGGTACCTGGACGGCAGCCGGGTCCACATCAGCCTGGCCGGGGATCCCATCGCCGCCATGCTGGTGGACCGCGGCGGCGACCACCTGGTGACGTTCAACAACGAAGCCGGCAGGATCGCGGCCGAGGAGCTTCCCGCCCAGGTCAACCTGCACACCGTGCCCTGGCACGGCAACCTGCACCAGGCGGCGGCCGCCGTCGGGAACAACACACGGCCGCCGCTGGCCGAAGCGGACGTCGCCACTGAACTGCGCGCCGCCCGCCAGCAGCTCCTCCCCGCGGAAAGTGCCCGCTACTCCCTGCTCAGCGCCGAACTGGCCGCCATCATGACGGACGTCCTGTCCGCCGCACGCCCCGACACCACGGAATTCGGCCTGGTCTCGGCGCTGGCCGCCCGTGTGGTGGCCGCCGGCGCGGAACCGCTGGTGCTCCTGTGCAACGGCAGCTCCCGCAGCGCCTTCCGGCATCCTTTGGCCACGCACTCCCCGCTGGGCCGGCGCGCCATGGCCGTGGTCTGCGCACGCCGGGACGGCCTGGTTGCCAACATCACGCGGTGGGTAAGGTTCGACGCCGGCACCCCGGAAGAGCGCGACGCCGAGGCCCGCATCGCGGCCGTGGAGGCGGACATCTTCGATGCGACCGTTCCGGGGGCACGGCTGGATCGGATCTTTGCCGAGATCCAGGCCGCCTACGTGCGGCACGGCTTCGGTGCGGACCAGTGGGAGCAGCACCACCAGGGCGGACCCGCCGGCTACGCGGGGCGCGATCCGCGGGTCACCCAGGCTGCCACCGATGCCGTGGTGCTGGACCAGGCCTTCACCTGGAACCCCTCCGGGCCGGGGGTCAAGATCGAGGACACGGTGCAGCTCACCGACTCCGGGCTCCGCATCCTCACCGTGGACCCCCGCTGGCCGGTGGCCACCGTGAACGGGCTGGACCGGCCGGTGACGCTGCAACTGTAGGAAACACAAAGAATCCCCCGGAGCCGAATGGCTGCGGGGGATTTCTTCTTGGCCGGTTACGGCAGCTGCAGTTCCCCGTCCACGCGGCGGGGAATGCGCAGCGGGTTGCCCTCCCGCAGTGCCGGGTGCAGGACGTCCTCCGGGGCGTCCTGGTAGGCGACCGGACGCTGGAACCGGCGGACCGCCGTCGCGCCGACCGAGGTGAACAGCGAGGTGGTGGCGGGGTAGGGGCCACCGTGCTGCTGCGCCCAGTTGACGGCCACCCCGGTGGGCCAGCCCTCGAACAGGACGCGTCCGGCCAGCCCTGACAGCTGCTCCACGAGGCCCGCGATGTCTTCGCCGGGCTGGGCGTGGAGGGTGGCCGTGAGGCTGCCCGGGACCTTGGCCAGGGCGGCGGAAAGCTGGTCCTGGTCCGCGTACTCGATAAGGATGGTGGTGGGTCCGAAGCATTCCTCCAGCAGCTGCTCCGGACGTTCCAGGACCTTCGCGGCCGTGGTGGAGAAGACCACCGGCGCCGCTCCATGGGCGGCAGCGTCCTGGTCCACGCTGCCGCTGACCACGTCTACCCCGTCCACTGACGCGAAGCTGCGCAGCCCGTCCGGGTAGGCCTCCGCGATGCGGCTGGTCAGCATCCCCAGGGCCGGCTTGTCCTTGCTGGCCGCGGCCACTTCCGCGGCGAACTGCGTCCCGGCGGGGATGAACACCAGGCCCGGCTTCGTGCAGAACTGTCCGGCGCCCAGCGTGAAGGATCCGGCAAGGCCGGCGGCAAGCTCTCCCGAGCGGGCCTGCAGTGCTGCGGCCGTGATAACCACGGGATTGAGGCTGCCCAGTTCCCCGTAGAACGGGATGGGATCGGGGCGGGAGGTGGCGAGGTCGAACAAGGCACGGCCGCCGGGGATGGAGCCGGTGAAGCCCACGGCTTTGATGGCAGGGTCCTGGACCAGCGCGGTTCCCACGTCGCGGCCGTGGACCAGGGCGAAGATGCCTTCCGGTGCGCCCGCGCCGCGGAGTGCCTCCGCCACGATCTCCGCGGTCCGCCCTGACAGCCGCAGGTGGCCGGAGTGGGCCTTCACGATCACGGAACAGCCCACGGCGAGGGCCGAGGCGGTGTCGCCGCCGGCCACGGAGAAGGCGAACGGGAAATTCGACGCGGAGAAGACGGCCACGGGGCCGATGGGCCGAAGGATCCGGCGGAGGTCCGGCCGCGGCGGCGTGGCGGACGGATCCGCATGGTCGATGATGGCTTCCAGGTAGGAGCCCTCGGTAATCACGCGGGCGAACAGCCGCAGCTGTCCGCTGGTGCGGGCAACCTCGCCGGTGAGCCGCGTGGTGCCAAGGCTGGTCTCGGAATCGGCGATCTCCACCAGTTCAGCTGCATTGGCGTCCAGGGCGTCGGCCACGGCGGTCAGCCAGCCGGCGCGTTCGGCGTCGGAGGCGGCCGCCGCGATTTTGCCGCTGAGGTGGCCGCAGCGGTGAGTTCGGTCAGGGAAAGCGTTGCAGTTGTCACTCAGGTACCTGTTCTTCGTCTCATGGTTGTCGGTCACAGCCCGTCCCGGAAGCGGAATCCCAGCCCGGGCCGGTCCGCCAGGGTGGCCCTGCTGTTGTTGAAGCGCACCGGCGCCGGTTCGGCCAGGATGCCCAGCTGCTCGAACGATGCGTCCTCGACGTCCTCCACCAGGGTGGGCTCCGCCAGGGTCAGGGCCAGCTGTCCGGACAGTTCGGGCAGCAGGTGCGGCATCACCTTGATGCTGTTGGTCCGTGCCAGCTCCACGATCCGCCGGAAGGGGGTGATGCCGCCGACCCGGATAATGTTCGGCTGGATGATGTCCACCGCTTCCGCCTCAATGAAATCGCGGAACCGGTAGATGGTGTGGAGGTTTTCGCCAAGGGCGATGGGCACCGGCGAATGCTTCCGGAGCCGCCGGTACGCCCACAGGTCGTCTGCCCTGAGGGGTTCCTCCAGCCAGTCAAGGCCGAATTCGGACAGCACGTCCAAGGCACGGAAGGCGGTGGGCAGGTCCCAGCGCTGGTTGGCGTCGATCATGAGCCTGCGCTGCGGGCCCAGGACGGAGCGGACGGCCTGCACGCGTTCGTAGTCTTCGCGGAGGTCCGGCTTGCCCACCTTGATCTTCACCGCCTGGTGGCCTGCGGCAACCCAGCGTTCAGCCTGTGCCACCAGTTCCTCCAGAGTGTAGTGAAGGTTCACCCCGGAGCCGTACACCTCGGCCGATTCCTGCCGCTGGCCGATCAGGCCGGTGACGGAGGTGCCGGCCCGGGTGGCCTGCAGGTCCCAGAGCGCCAGGTCCACGCCCGCCATCGCAATGGTGGTGAGTCCTCCGCCGCCGGCTTCGTGGAGCCGCTTCCACAACGCATCCCACACTGTTTCCGGCGCAGCGGGCAGTCCTGTGATGAAGGGGGCAATGTCGTAGTCCAGCAGCGCTTTGACGGCCTGCGGGCCGATGGTGGGCGTCCAGGAGAACCCGTAGCCTGTGCCGCCGTCGTCCGTGTGGATCCCGGTGGCGATCACGTGGTTCTCCGGCGCATCCTCGCCCCAGTGCCGGCGGAGTGGAACTGTCAGGAGCCGCGTGGACAGGCCGGTGATGCGGGGAACGGTGCGGAGAGCCTGGGCCGCCGGCGCGCCCATCAGTGGCCGGCCAGCTCGTAGCCCTTGGCCAGGATGGCCTTGAGCTCCACGAGCTGTTCGTCCGTTGGATCGACCAGCGGTGGCCGGACGGATCCAACGGGCAGTCCGGCCAGGCGCAGGCCGGCCTTGATCAGGGACACGCCGAAGCCGGGGGTCTGGTCGCGGAGGCGGACCAGGGGTGCGTAGAAACCCTCGAGCAGCGCGTTGCGGCGGTCCTCATCCCCAGCCGTGTAGGCGTCGTAGTAGGCCTTGGCGATTTCAGGTGCCATGGCGAAGGCTGCCGAGGAGTACAGCGGGATGCCCAGTCCCCGGTAGGCGCCCTGGGTCAGCTCGGCGGTGAGCAGGCCGTTGAAGAAGGCGAAGTCGGTCCGGCCGGTGGCCTTGACCGCCGTGACGATTTCCTGGGCCAGCCCAACGTCACCCAGCCCGTCCTTGAAACCGATGACCTTGGGGTTGCCGGCCAGCTTGGCCATGGACGCGGCCGTGAACTTGGCATTGCCCCGGTGGTACACGATCACCGGGAGGCTGCTGGCATTGGCGATGGCCTCGATGTAGGCCACCAGGCCGTCCGTGGGCCCGGTGACCAGGTACGGCGGGAGCACCAGGAGGGCGTCCGCGCCGGCCTCTTCGGCAGCCTTGGCCGCGGCAAGGGCGTGGCCGAGCGGTCCACCGGCGCCGGCCACCACCGGAACCTTCCCCGCGACGACCTCGACGGCGGCGGCTACCACGGTGCGGACTTCCTCGATGCTCAGGGCATGGAATTCGCCCGTGCCGCAGGCGGGGAAAACCCCGCCCGGGCCGAACGGCAGGCGGGAGCCGATGTGTTCCTTGAGCAGTTCCACGTCAACGGAGCCGTCGGCCGTGAACGGGGTGACGGGGAAGAAGAGTACGCCGTCGAATTTCATGATGTCTCCTTGCCTCCGCCGCCGGCGGTTACCAGCGGAGAGGCCTCGTCGTTGAGGGTGTGTCGGGACTTGAGTTCGGTGCGCCACGTGCGCTTGGGCTGCCAGCCGAGCAGTTCCCGGGCCTTGGCAATCGAGAATGCAGGACTGGTCCCGGTGAGTCCCGCGCTGAGAGCCGCACTTCCCGGCAGGAACCTGGGCATCAGTTCCGCGAGGGGTGCCGTGGCGAGTGCGTCGGCTGCGCCCACGAAGAAGGTTTCCCCATTGGGGATGTCCCCCATCCTCTGCAGGAGCACGTCCAGGAAATCCGCCACATCGCGGGCATCGACGTAGTTGAACAATGCCGGGGCCGAGAGGGCGGGATCGGCCAGCCGTTCGGCGAGCGTGTGGCCCTGCTGGGTGGGGGCGCCTTCCCACTCCTCCGGTGAGATCACGAAGCAGGGGCGGAACGCTGCATAGCGGATCTTCTCACCCTGGGCGGCAGCGAACATCTGCACGGTCTGTTCGGCGATGAGCTTGGACAGGGCGTAGGCGTTCCATGGCTTCGGCGGGGTGCGTTCGTCCAGCGGGAACGACGGCGGCAGCCAGCCCGCGGGGCACCCGTAGCCCAGCACGGTGGGACTGCTGGCCGTGACGATTTTCGGCACGCCCAGCTCCGTCGCTGCACTGATGACGGCGAAGGCAAGCCGGGTGTTGGTGCCGAAGATGACGTCCTCCGGCGCGCTGAACGGTACGGCGATCGCCGCGAGGTGGATGACGGCGTCGGGCTTTGCTGCCCTGATCAGCCGTGCAGCCTCACCCGGCGCCAGAAGGTCCGCGGTTTCCTGGACAACGCCGGCCGGCAGGAGTCCGGCGGGCACCTCTTCGCGGTCCACCGAGACCACGTCGTGGCCTGCGAGGGCCAGCCCCGCCACCACGCTGCGGCCCAGGCGGCCCGAACCGCCGGTGACAAATATCCTGCTCATGGTTGCTCCTTACTTGCCGCGGCGCAGGTCGACGCCGAGGTCCAGGTCCTCCACCCGGACGGGCAGGGAGGTTTCGAGCGACCGGTTGCCGGCGATGCCCACGGAAACGGAGCGCAGGCCGTCCAGGTAGCCGGAAGGGCGACCCAGCGGATCCTCGCCGGGGCCGTTAAAGAGATCCGAGAGCAGCAGTTCGTCACCTCCGCCGTGACCGCCTTCGCCGTTGACGATCGGTACTTCGTAGGCAGCCTCCCAGTGGCGCTGAACCACCAGGCGTTCACCGTTGCGCCGTACTGCGTCCTCTTCCTCAACGGGCGTGGCACTGGGGTCCACCACGGTCTTTTGGTCCGTGCTGTGCAGGACCGCGGCGCGCTCCACCACTTCCAGCTCCGCGCGCCCCTCGGTGCCGTTGACGGCCACCCGGTAGCCTTCCCAGGGGCTGTGGGCGTTCAGCGAGTAGCTGAGTCGAGGGCCGCCCTGGTATTCCACCACCAGGGCCAGGTTGTCCTCGATGGTGATGCCGCCGGTGAAGACGTCCTGGTCGCGGCGGTAGCCGTCGTAGTGCTCGTTGTCCAGGAAGAGGGCCTTGAGCCGGTCATCCTCCCTCAGGTCCAGCGCGAAGGGGTCCTTTTCCCCGGCGGGGGCACCGGCGTCGGGCGTCCCGCGTTCCGGGCGGGGGCCCAGGCCGCGCTCGGCGGCATTCTTGTCGCCATAGAACTTCAGGCCGCCCGAGGCGAAGACACGTTCGGGAACGTCGTCGATCCACCAGTTGACCAGGTCGAAGTGGTGGGAGGCCTTGTGGATCAGCAGGCCGCCGGAGTTCTTCTTCTCGCGGTGCCAGCGGCGGAAGTAGTCCGCGCCGTGGACGGTGTCCAGGACCCAGCTGAAGTCGACGGAGGTAACCGCGCCGATCACGCCGCTCTGGATGATTTCCTTGAGGGCGCTGTTGCGCGGCGAGTAGCGGTAGTTGAACGTCACCACCACGTTCCGGCCGGTTTCCTGGACGGCCTGGACAATGCGGCGGCAGCTTTCCGCGTCGATGGTCAGGGGCTTTTCGACGACGACGTCTGCCCCCGCCCGGAGTCCCTCCACGATGTAGTCGGCGTGGGTGTAGTCCGGCGTGGTGACGATGATGCGGTCGATGCTGTTGGCCTGGACAAAGCTGGTAAGCCCCGCGGGGTCGAACGAGGCCACGGGCCCCGGGGCACCCAGCTCCTGGATCAGTTTCTGGTAGAACTCCACGCGCCCGGGGTTGACGTCCGAAAAGGCCACCAGCTCGGCAGTGTCCGCGTGCTTGCCGAAGATGGCGCGGATGTACATCTCGGAGCGGCCGCCGGTGCCAATCAAGGCGATCCGGGCCTTTCCACGCTTTCCGGGTGCAAGTGCAGCGGCGGCGGTGTCAGCGCCGGCAGCGGTGCCGGCGTCAGAAGCAGCGGCGGCCGGCGTGGTCTCGGCTGTGTTGACCATGGGGGTCCCTTTCGAAAACTCGTGTCCCGCAGGCGGTTGCGGTGATTGGGCGGCGGCACTTTGCTGCACCGGGCGAAGAGTTCTGAGAAAGCGTTTTCTCGTTGCTCTATAGATGTTGTATCAACCTGTCGGCAGATCCGTCAACCACTTTCAGGAAAGGAAGAAAGCGTTTTCCCGCTATTCTCGGTGAAGTTAGGGGCAGCGCGCCGGAAAACGGCCGGGAAAAGGGTAGAAATCGCTTTCCCGCTCCCGTATATGCTGTCTGTCAAAGCACCTGCCGTCCAGGCGCGGCTGCCGCGGAGACCAGTCTGCCGCGGCAGCACCGCCCGTCGGCGCAAACGAAGGGTTCCTTATGGCCAGGAAATCGGCAAGCGGCCGGATCGGCATCGCGGATGTCGCCGTGAAGGCGGGAGTTTCGCATGCCACGGTTTCGCGCGTCATGAACGGAAACTTCACCGTGGACCCGGACATCGCGGCCCGGGTCCGGGCGGCCGCTGCGGAACTGAAGTACCAGCCCAACCCGGTGGGCCGCAGCCTGGCCCTCGGCAAGACGGACACCATCGGCATCGTGGTGCCTGACCTGGCCAACCCCACCTTCCAGGCGATCCTCCGCGGCTTGAGCAGGGCCGCCGCCCAGGACGGCTACCGGGTGCTCATAGCCGACTCCTTTGAAGTGTCCAGCGAGGAGTCGATCCTGGCCGGCGAGGCGAGGCGGCGGTGCGACGGCCTGGTGCTGTGCGCCCCCCGCATGACCGACGCGGAACTGGAGGAGATCTCACCCTCACTCCATCCCCTGGTCCTGATCAACCGCACCACCGGCGCCCCGGATGTGCCCAGCCTGGTGGTGGACTACGGCCAGGGCGTCCAGGACATCGCCGGGCACCTGGTGGAACTGGGCCACACCCGCCTGGCTTTCCTCGCGGGACCGCCCCGCAGCGCCTCCAATGAGATGCGCCTCAAAGGCCTGGAAAAGTTCAAGGCTGCCCACCCCGGGGTTGACGTGGCCATGCTGGAAGGCGGTTCGGACTTCGACACCGGGCATGAAGCCGTTGATGCCGTGCTGGCCAGCGGAGCCACCGGCATCCTGGCCTTCAACGACCTGGTGGCCATGGGCCTGATGAGTGGCCTGCACGAGCGCGGCCTGGATGTCCCGGGCGACATTTCGGTCACCGGCTTCGACGATATTCCCTTCGCCAGGTATACGACCCCGGCACTGACCACCGCAGCGGTGCCCATCACCGAGCTGGGCGAGCAGGCATGGCACCAGCTGCGCGCACTCATCCGGAAGGAAGGAAACGAAACTCCCGGCGGCCGCTACGAGCCGCGCCTGGAAGTCCGGGCCAGCACCGGTCCGGTCAAGGCGCCGCGCAGCACAGTCCACGGCTGAGGTCAGTGCACCGCCGAGTCCCCGCGGGCCGTCAGGCGCCGCTCCCCAGCCCGGCCTCGTTGTAGTACCCCTCAATATGGGCGGCCACCAGCACGGCCGCACGCCCGCCATCGTCGTTCCTTATGGCCGCCAGAATGCCCTGGTGCTCCCCATGCAGCCTTGCCGCGGTTGCCTGCCAGTCCGGAAGGCCGGCAGTCAGCTCAGCCGCATAACCTTGGATGGCTTCGCGCAGCGAACCCATCATGGCGCTGACCACGGCGTTACCGGCGGCGTTGGCCAGGGCCAGGTGGAACCGGACATCGAGGGCCAGGAAGTCGTTGACCGGCAGGTCCTCCGGCATGTCCATGGCGTCCAGCAGGGCGGCCGCTTCCGCCAGTTCCGGGGCATCAGGACGGGCCCTGGCTGCGGCCCAGGATTCAAGCAGGATGCGGGTTTCCACGATGTCCGCCACGGGCAGGTGCTGCGTGGCGACGTGCAACCGGAGGGCGGAGCCAAGAGCGGAGGTCGGGTCCGAAATCACCACCGTGCCTGCGTCCGGGCCTGAGCCCACGCCGGCACGGACCACCCCCATCGCCTCCAGGATCCGGACGGCCTCCCGGACCGAGGTACGGGATACCTCGAGCTGCGCGGCCAGGCTTCGTTCGGCGGGCAGCCGCCCGCCCACGGCCAGCCTTCCGGCAGCGAGCTCGTTCTCGATCCAGGACAGGACCAGCTGATGGGTACGCACCCGTCCATGGTACTTGATGTGGTCCAACCACATGGCCTAGAGTGTGGTTGGACCACAGGACACCGGACCGGCAGCAGCCGCACGGAAGGACGCCATGACGCACACAATCCAGCCAAACAATCCCGAAGCCACCCCGGCTCCGGGGACCACGGACATTCCGGCAGCACCGGCAGCCAGCCCGGCGCCGTCGTCGTCCGCCCAGCCTCCCGCTCTCAAGCGCCGCATCCCCAAGTACTCGGACCTCGCGCCCCTGATGCAGTTCAAGAAACCGGAGTTCAGCAAGGAAGCCCGGCTGAAGCGGGCCAGCACCATCTGGGAACTCCGCGACATCGCCAAGCGCCGCACCCCCAAGGCGCCCTTCGACTACACGGACGGGGCCGCCGAGGAGGAGATCACCCTCCGCCGCGCCCGGCAGGCCTTCCTAGACATCGAGTTCCGGCCCGGCATCCTGCGCAACGTCTCCAGCATCGACCTCAGCACGGACATCCTCGGCAAGCCCTCCCGGCTGCCGGTCGGGATTGCGCCCACCGGCTTCACCCGGATGATGCAGTCCGAGGGCGAATATGCGGGCTCGCGGGCAGCCGAAGCCGCCGGCATCCCCTATACCCTGTCCACCATGGGCACGGCGTCCATCGAGGACGTGGCGGCCGCCGCCCCGAACGGCCGCAACTGGTTCCAGCTGTACCTCTGGACGGACCGTGACCGCTCCCTGGAACTGATCGAACGCGCCGCGAAGGCCGGCAACGACACGCTCATGGTCACCGTGGACACAGCCGTCGCCGGCGCCCGCCTCCGCGACGTCCGCAACGGCATGACCATCCCGCCGGCCCTGACCCTGAAGACCGTCCTGGATGCCTCCTACCGGCCGGCCTGGTGGTTCAACTTCCTTACCCACGAACCGCTGACCTTCGCGTCCCTGTCCCGCTACACCGGCACCGTGGCGGACCTCATCAATTCCATGTTCGACCCCACGCTCACCTTCGAGGACCTGGACTGGCTCCGCGAAGCCTGGAAGGGCAAGCTGGTGGTCAAGGGCATCCAGACCGTGGAGGACGCCCGCCGCGTGGTGGACCATGGCGCCGACGGCGTTGTCCTGTCCAACCACGGCGGCCGCCAGCTCGACCGCGCGCCCATCCCGTTCCACCTGCTCCCGGAGGTCAAGCAGGCCTTGACTGACGCGAACAGCAACGCCGCCATCATCCTGGACACCGGCATCATGAGCGGCGCGGACATCGTGGCCGCGCTGGCGCTGGGTGCCGACTTCACCCTGATCGGGCGCGCGTACCTGTACGGCCTGATGGCCGGAGGCCGGGCCGGCGTGGACCGGGCCCTCCAGATCCTGGAGAAGGACATGGCACGAACCATGGCCCTGCTCGGTGTCAGCCGGGTTTCGGAGCTGACCCCGGACCACGTGCGGCTATTGGGGAAATAGGCGCTATTTCCTGCGCCCGAACTTGGGCAGGGTGGGCAGATTGGCCAGCAGGTCCGCGGCTTTGGTGGCGGCGCGGCCCACGGTGCGGCCAATCTGCTGCGGGACGCTGTCGTCACTGAGCGGTGCTGCGGTACCACCGGGGATCACGACGGCGGGGCTCAGCTCCGCGCCTTCCCTCACCAGGACGGGTGCCGCGATCTCCTCCCGGGACGGCTGCTGCTCCGCTGCCCGGGAGGCCGGGGGCAGGGAGGCGGCGGCAGCGGCAACGCCTTCCTTCAGGTGGGCGGCTGCCTGCTCCGGGGCCTCCTGGCCCAGCTCTTTCCGGCCCTGTTCCTTTTCGTCCCGCGCTTTCCCGGCCGACGCTTCCCCGACTGGCGCTGCATGGCCCGGGACTGACTGAAGCGGATTGGGTGACGCGGACGCTTTGGTGCCGGCGCCGACGTCGAACGTCTCCAGCCAGCTGGCGATTCCCTCGAGCGGCCCGCGGTTGAGCGCGTAGTACCGCTTCTGGCCCTGCGCGCGCATGCTGACGAGCTGTGCTTCACGAAGGACTTTCAGGTGCTTGGAAATGGTGGGCTGGCTCGCCGCCAGTTCCTCCACCAACTCCCCCACGGCTTTGTCCCCTGCGCGCAGGGCCACCAGGATGTCCCGCCGCGTGGATTCCGCTATGACGGCAAATACGTCGTCTGTCACCATGCCTCCCACCCTAGCGACATATACGCCGAAAGGCATCAACTATTTCAGGCGGCCGCAGCCCTGGGCGGGGAGCCCTTTGTGCCGGTCGACATGTACTAGTCGAACCAAGGGTCCAGTCCATGCAGCGGGAACACGGCCTTGCGGGTGGCCATGACGGTACGGTCCACAGCGTCGTTGGGATCGAAGCCCACTTCCCAGGACCGCCACCACAGCTCCACGTCATCCCCCATGAGGGCGGGCGCCTCCGTGCCGAACTTCTCCATCACGTACTGCCGCCAGTCACCCGGCACGGGGGTGCGCACCGGCACGGGCCGCCCCGCCGCAATGGCCACCAGGTGGCTCCACGCCCGCGGCACCACCTCCAGCACGTTGTAGCCCCCGCCGCCGGTGGCGATCCAGCGCCCGCCACAGTAGCGCTCCGCGAGATGCCCGACGGCGTTCGCCGCCTCGCGCTGCCCGTCCACGCTGAGGTTAAGGTGCGTCAGCGGATCACTGCGGTGCGAATCGCAGCCGTGCTGGCTCACGATCACCTCCGGCGCGAAGGCACCCACCAGCTGGGGCACCACGGCATAAAACGCCCGCAGCCACCCGGCATCCGCGGTGCCGGCAGGCAGGGCCACGTTCACAGCCGTTCCTTCAGCGGCAGCGCCGCCGATCTCATTCGCGAAGCCGGTTCCCGGGAAGAGGGTCAGCCCCGTCTCGTGCAGCGAGAGCGTCAAAACGCGGGGGTCGTCCCAGAAGATGTTCTGCGTCCCGTCGCCGTGGTGGGCGTCGACGTCGATGTAGGCCACCTTGCGCACCCCGCCGTCGAGCAGCTTCTGCACGGCAAGGGCGGCGTCGTTATAGATGCAGAAGCCGCTGGCCCGGTCCCGGGCCGCGTGGTGCATTCCGCCGCCGAAGTTCACAGCGTGGACGGCAGAACCGTCAAGCACCCGTTCGGCGGCCAGCAGGGACCCGCCGGCCAGCCGGGCCGACGCCTCATGCATGCCGGCAAATGCGGGATCGTCCTCCGTCCCCAGGCCGCGGGATTCGTCCGGCTGTGCGGGATCTTCGCTGACCCGGTGAACCGCCGCCACGTAGTCGGGCGAATGGACAGACTCCAGCTCCGCGTCGGATGCCACCTCCGGCGCCGCCACCTCGACATGGTCCAAATCGAAGAGCCCAAGGCTGCGGGCCAGGCGGGCGGTCAGGTCCATCCGCTCCGGCGCCATGGGATGGCCGGGGCCAAAGTTGTACGCTGTCATGTCTGGACTCCACGCCACCATCGTCGGCGGCGCGGGCTGGCGAAGTCCGGGCAGGTATGTCATCAATCACAGGCTACCCGAGCGCGCACCGCCGCCCGTCGGGCCACGGCGCGGCCTTTAGTGGTTTACTACTGGGGGAAGCCGTTTCAACCGAGGAAAAGCCACACATGACGCAGAGCCAGTCGAGGCCCCGGATTCCGGCCACCTGGCACCCCCCGGCGCAGGAGCGGGAGGGCCTTTGGATCTTGACGCGGCTGCGCGACTTCATCGACGACATCGCCAACACCACCCCGGCCCGGCTGGCCCTGACCGCGTTCGCGGCGGTCTGCACCGTGTTCACCTTCCTGCTGTCCCTCCCGGTCTCTTCTGCCGACGGAACCCCCACGCCCGTCCACCAGGCGCTCTTCACGGCGGTCTCGGCGGTGTGCGTCACGGGGCTCACGGTTGTGTCGACGGCGGTCCACTGGTCCTTCTTCGGCCAACTGGTGATCCTGGTGGGCATCTTCATCGGCGGCCTGGGAACGTTGACGCTCGCATCATTGCTGGCCCTGATGGTGAGCAAGCGGCTGGGTGTCCGCGGCAAGATCATCGCTGCGGAATCCATGAACAACGCCGGCCGCCTGGGCGAGGTGGGTACGCTGCTCCGGATCGTCATCAGCACGTCCGTGGTCATCGAAGGGGTCCTTGCCCTCGCGCTGGTACCGCGGTTCCTCGTGCTGGGCGAGCCCTTCTGGCAGTCCGTCTGGCACGGCATCTTCTATGCGATTTCGTCCTTCAACAACGCCGGCTTCACCCCGCACTCGGATGGCATCGTGCCCTACGAGACCGACCTCTGGATCCTCGTCCCCCTTATGGTGGGGGTCTTCATGGGCAGCCTGGGGTTCCCGGTGGTGATGGTGCTGCAGCAAAACGGGCTGAACTGGAAGAAGTGGAACCTCCACACCAAGCTCACCATCCAGGTGTCCCTCATCCTGCTGGTGGCGGGAGCTTTCCTGTGGGCCCTGATGGAGTGGGACAACGTCCGGACCATCGGCACGATGAGCGTGGGCGACAAGATCACCCACGCGCTCTTCGCCTCCGTAATGACCCGTTCGGGCGGATTCAACCTGGTGGACCAGAACCAGATGGACTCCACCACCATGCTCCTGACCGACGCCCTGATGTTCGCCGGCGGCGGCTCCGCGTCCACGGCGGGCGGCATCAAGGTGACAACCATCGCCGTGATGTTCCTGGCCATCATCGCCGAGGCCCGCGGCGATGCCGACGTCAAGGTCTACGGCAGGACCATTCCGCAGGGCAGCATGCGGGTGGCCATCTCCGTGATTGTCGCCGGCGCCACCCTGGTGTCAGTGTCAGCCTTCCTGCTGCTGCACATCAGCGGCCAGTCGCTTGACCGCGTCCTGTTCGAAACGATTTCCGCGTTCGCCACCGTGGGACTCAGCACCAACCTGAGTGCGGAAGTCCCGCCCGCCGGCGTCTACGTCCTCACGGTGCTGATGTTCGCGGGCCGTGTGGGTACAGTTACCCTCGCCGCTGCACTGGCCCTGCGCCAGCGCAGCCAGTTGTACCACTACCCCGAAGAGAGGCCGATCATTGGCTAGTTCCACCGACGCCCCCAGGCGCCCCGCCCATAACGCCCCGGTCCTGGTCATCGGGCTGGGCCGCTTCGGATCGTCCACCGCGGAGCAGTTGGTTAAGCAGGGCCGGGAAGTCCTCGCGATCGAACGCGACCGGAGCCTGGTGCAGAAATGGGCTCCGCTGCTGACCCATGTGGTGGAGGCCGACGCCACCAACATCGACGCCCTCCGCCAGCTGGGCGCACAGGAGTTCAGCTCCGCCGTCGTGGGCGTGGGCACCTCCATCGAGTCCTCGGTGCTGATTACCGTCAACCTCGTGGACCTGGGCATTGAACACCTCTGGGTGAAGGCCATCACCCCCTCCCACGGCAAGATCCTCACGCGCATCGGCGCCAACCACGTCATCTACCCCGAGGCCGACGCCGGTGTCCGCGCCGCGCACCTGGTATCGGGGCGCATGCTGGACTTCATCGAGTTCGACGACGACTTTGCCATCGTGAAGATGTACCCGCCGCGCGAGACGGTGGGGTTCACGCTGGACGAGTCCAAGGTCCGCTCCAAGTACGGCGTCACCATTGTGGGCGTGAAGTCCCCCGGCGAGGACTTCACGTATGCCCGTCCCGAGACCAAGGTGTCCTCGCGGGACATGCTTATCGTCTCCGGCCACGTGGACCTGCTGGAGCGGTTCGCCGCCCGGCCCTGATTATCCCGGAGGGTGGGCGGGTCGAAACCCGGGTTTCGACCAGCCCGCCACTGCTAGCCGAGCTGGCGGGTGATCTCCGCTGCGCGGTCGGCAGCAGCCCTGGCGCCGGCGGCAATGATGGCCGGAATGCCCTGCTCGTCAAAGGTGGCGATGGCGCGCTCGGTGGTGCCGTTGGGACTGGTGACCGCCTTCCGCAGCGCGGCGGGATCCGCGCCGGGCTCGGCAAGCATCAGCCCTGCGCCGGCCACCGTTTCGCGGGCCAGCAGCAACGACAACTCCCGGTCGAGGCCCAGCTTCTCCCCTGCCGATGCCATCGCTTCAGCCAGGTAGAAGGCGTAGGCGGGGCCGGACCCGCTGATCGCCGAGAGCGCGTCCACCTGGTCCTCGGGGACCTCGACGACGGTGCCGGCGCCCTGCAGGATGTCCTTGACCTTCCGGAGCTGCTCAGGTGTGCAGTGGGTACCGGGCGAGACGGAGACGACGCCACGGCCCAGCTTTGCAGGCGTGTTGGGCATGGTCCTGATGACCGGTTGCCCCGCGGGAAGCGCTGCCTCCAGTTGGGCGATCGAGACCGCCGCGGCCACGCTGACCACAACAGTGTCCGGGGAAAGCGCCGGGCCGATTTCGCGGGCCAGGTCCGCGATGCCCACCGGCTTGACGCCGAGGATCACGACGGCGGAGCCCTTGGTGGCCTGCCTGTTGTTATCGGGCTCTTCCTCGCCGGCGATGGCGGTGATGCCGGGGTACCGCTCGGCCAGTTCCTGGGCGCGCGCGGCGCGGCGGACAGTGGCCACCACGTCCGCGGGGTCCGTTCCTGCTTCCAGCAGGCCGCCAAGTATGGCCTCGTTCATGGATCCACAGCCAAGGAATGCGATTCGGTTGCTCATGCCTCCATCATTGCAGTTCGCACGCATTCACAGGCAACTCCCATCTTGGGCGCAGGCAGCACACAACTTGGGGTCCTAACGTAGTTATTACCTCATTGAGGGTGCGAGTGATGCGGCAGGCATGGGGATGCCTGCCAGGGCACCGGCGGCGCGGCGACAGGTTTTCCCCCATTTTCCTGCTGCCCGCCCCGGTGCTTCCGCGTTTAACGCCGGACCTGGACTAGACAGGGGCCTCCACCGCGCGGGAAGCGGCGGCCACGTGCGGCGCAGGTTCCAGCGGCCCTGAGAACACCAGCTGGTCCAGGCGCCGGAGGATGAGCCCTTCACGGAGCGCCCAGGGGCAGATGCGGAGCTTCTTGAACTTGAACATTTCCAGGGCGGCCTCGGCCACCAGGGCGCCGGCCAGGAGCTGGTGGGCGCGCGCCTCGGAGACACCGGGAAGGTGCAGCCGGTCTTCAGAGCTCATCGCCGAGATCCGTTGGGTCCAGATCCCCAGGTCGGAGGCGTGGAGTTCGCGTTTGACGTAGGGGCCCTCGGCGCTGGGGGCGGCACCGGCGATCCGGGCCAGGGAACGGAACGTCTTGGAGGTACCGGCCACCACGTTCGCGCGGCCCAGGCCGTCGAACTCGCGGACGGCAGGCTTGAGCGTGGCCCGGATGTAGCGCCGGAGCTCCTTCACGCTCTTGGCCGACGGCGGGTCCTCGGCCAGCCAGTCCCGGGTCAGCCGGCTGGCGCCGAGCGGCACGGATGTTGCCACTTCGGGCAGTTCATCCTGGCCGAAAGCCATTTCGAAGGAGCCGCCGCCGATGTCCAGGTTCAGGATGGGACCTGCGCCCCAGCCGTGCCAGCGCCGAACAGCGAAGAAGGTCATGGACGCTTCCTCGCTGCCGGTAAGTTCCTGGAGCGTCACGGTGGTCTCATGCTTGACCCCGGCCAGCACCTCCGGGCCATTGGTGGCCTCGCGGATGGCAGACGTACAAAAGGCCAGCAGGTCCTCGGCTTTGTGCCGGGCAGCGAATTCCCAGGCCTCCAGCACGAACTCGGTCAGCTCGTGCTGTCCTTCGTCATTGATGCTGCCGTCCGGCTCAAGGTACTGCACCAGGGACAGCGGCCGCTTGTGGGACGCGAACGGAACCGGCTGTGCACCGGGGTGGGCATCCACCAGGAGCAGATGGACGGTGTTGGACCCAATGTCGAGGACGCCTAGACGCATGGGGACATTATTGCTCGTCAGTGCGCCTGAAGTCGCGCCGGATGTTGGCCACGCCCTCGGGATTGATCTCGAAGCCGTAGGCGGCACCCGGATTGATCACCATGCCCAGTTCGTCGCCAAGGTTGGCAATGATCGCGGCGCCCTGCGTGCCCAGCACGTTGGGGGCCGCTTCCAGGTACTGCTGGTCCACCCTGCTCGGGTGCGAGAAGACGGCAAGGACGGGGTCGCCGTCGGCGTTGGCGAGGACCAGCGGCTCCACCTGGGAGTCCATGCCCTCCACGGTGTCCGAGCTGATGATGTAGACCTCGCTGTTCAGGAACGACAGGATGACGTCCACGGGGTTCGCATCGGGCTGCCCGCCGGTGGCGAGCTTCTCCTCGAGCTCGTTGAGCGGGTTGCTGTCGTCAATTCCCTGCTGTTCAGTCATGTGACTAGCCGATCACGATCCGGAACCGCATGCAAACGCTACTTCTTGGCCGTTGCCTTCTTCTTGGCGGGTGCCTTGCGGGTGGCGGTCCGCTTGACCGGTCCCTTGGCGCGTTTCTCGGCCAGCAGCTCCACGGCCTGCTCCCGCGTGAGCTCCTCCAGCGAGGTGGCGCGGGGAACCGTGATGTTGGTGATGCCATCGGTGATGTAGGGACCGAACCGGCCCTCCTTCACCACGATGTTCTTCTCCGACACCGGGTCCGGGCCAAACTCGGCCAGCGGCGGCACCGCGGCACGGGCACCGCGCTGCTTGGGCTGGGAGTAGATCTCGAGGGCCTGTTCCAGGGTGATGGTGAAGATTTCCTCTTCCGACCCGATGGAGCGGGAATCGGTCCCCTTCTTCAGGTATGGACCGAACCGGCCGTTCTGCACGGTGATGAGGTTGCCTTCGGCGTCCTCGCCCAGCGCGCGCGGCAGGCTCATGAGCTGCAGCGCCTCGTCCAGGGTGACGGTTTCGACCGTCATGGACTGGAAGAGCGAGCCCGTCCGGGGCTTGGCCTTGACCGGCTTCTTGGGCGGCTTGGGCTTGCCGTTCTTGTAGTACTCCACCGGCTGCCTGGCCAGTTCCTCGTCGGTCATCTCGGGGATGATCTCGGTGACGTAGGCGCCGTAGCGGCCGTTCTTGGCCACCACCGTGTGCCCCGTGTGGGGATCGGCGCCGAGCACCCGTTCCTCCGGCGCAGCCGTCTCCATCAGTTCAACGGCCTTGGCTGCGGTCAGCTCGTCCGGGGCCAGGTCCTCGGGGACGTTGGCGCGGGCCGATTCCACGATCTCCCCGGTCTTCGGGTCCACGACGGCGGCAGAGCTTTCCAGGTACGGACCGAACTTGCCCACCCGGAGGGTGATCTGGTCCGTGATGGGAATCGAGTTGATTTCCCTGGCATCGATCTCGCCCAGGTTGTTGACGATGCTCAGCAGGCCCGGATCGGAGCCTTCACCGAAGTAGAAGTGCCGGAGCCAGGATGCGCCGGCTTCCTGGCCGTTGGCGATCTTGTCCAGGTCGCCTTCCATGTCCGCCGTGAACTCGTAGTCCACGTAGTCGGAGAAGTGCTGCTCCAGGAGGCGGATCACGGAGAAAGCGATCCAGCTGGGAACCAGCGCCGAGCCCTGCTTCCGGACGTAGCCGCGGTCCTGGATGGTGGAGATGGTGGAGGCGTAGGTCGACGGGCGTCCGATGCCCTTCTTTTCCAGCTCCGCGGTCAGGGACGCTTCCGTGTACCGGGGCGGCGGCGAAGTCTCGTGGCCCAGGGCCTGGATGTCCGACGCCTTGAGGGCGTCGCCCTTGGCCACGTTGGGCAGGCGCCGTGCTTCGTCGGAATCGTCCTCGCCGCGGGTCTCGTCCTTGCCTTCCTCGTACGCTGCGAGGAAGCCGGGGAACGTGATCACCGTGCCGGAGGCGGAGAACTCAGCGTCACGCCCGTCAGTGGACACGGCACCGAGCCGGATGGTCGCCGTCGAGCCCTTGGCATCGCCCATCTGGGAGGCAACGGTGCGCTTCCAGATGAGTTCGTAGAGGCGGAACTCGTCCCCGGAGAGCTGCTTGGCCACCTGGGCGGGCGTGCGGAAGGAGTCACCGGCGGGGCGGATGGCCTCGTGGGCTTCCTGGGCGTTTGCGGCCTTGTTCGTGTACACCCTCGGCGACTGCGGAATGTATTCCGGGCCGTACAGTTCAGAGGCCTGCCGGCGGGCTGCGGTGATGGCCTCATCGCTCAGGGCGGAGGAGTCCGTACGCATATAGGTGATGTAGCCGTTTTCATACAGCCGCTGGGCGATCTGCATGGTGCTCTTGGAGGAGAAGCGCAGCTTGCGCCCGGCTTCCTGCTGGAGCGTGGAAGTGGTGAACGGGGCCGCGGGGCGGCGGGTGTACGGCTTGGTGTCCACCGAGCGGACGCGGAACTCGGCGTTCTGCAGCCCGGCAGCCAGTGACGTTGCCAGTTCCTCGTTGAGGTGGGCCACGTTCCGGGAGGTGAGTTCGCCGTTGTCGTTGAAGTCCCGGCCGGACGCCACCTTGGAGCCGTCCACGGCGGCGAGCTTGGCTTTGAAGGAGCCCGAATCCGCGCCGAACTGGCCGGTCAGGTCCCAGTAGGAGGCAGCCCTGAAGGCCATGCGTTCGCGTTCGCGGTCCACCACCATGCGGGTCACCACGGACTGCACGCGCCCGGCGGACAGGCCGCGGGCCACCTTGCGCCACAGCACGGGCGAGATTTCGTAGCCGTAGAGGCGGTCCAGGACGCGCCGGGTTTCCTGGGCGTCCACCAGGTCCTGGTCCACGTCGCGAAGGTTGCCCATGGCGCGCTGGATGGCTTCCTTGGTGATTTCACCGAACGTCATCCGGTAGACGGGGACCTTGGGCTTGAGCACTTCCAGCAGGTGCCACGCGATGGCTTCGCCCTCGCGGTCCCCATCGGTTGCGAGATAGAGTTCGTCGGCATCCTTGAGCGCGGCCTTGAGCTCGGTGACCTTTTTCTTCTTGTCCGGGGACACCACGTAGTAGGGCTTGAAGTCGTGCTCAATGTCGACGGCGAACTTGCCGACGGAGGTTTTCTTCAGCTCGGCGGGGAGTTCGGAGGGCTGCGGCAGGTCGCGGATGTGACCGATGGAGGCCTCAACGATGAAGCCCTCGCCCAGGTACTTGGCGATGGTCTTGCTCTTGGCCGGAGACTCCACAATCACGAGTTTCTTGCCGGTTTTGGCCTTGCTTGGCACGGTGCTCCTACAGAAAAAGGTTGCTGGGGCAGATGAGCCCATGTTCGCCTAGTTCACCATATTTTGGGGAATCGTGCGCATTCATGTGGAAAAGACGGGGCTCCGTTGAGGGCTTGAGGGGGCCTACTCCAGGGCGGGATTCCCGGCCGGAAGCAGGAAGCCGTCCCGGATCAGGTTGGCCACGTCGGCGAGCAGCGCACCCTGGAAAGTCCCGGCGTCGAACCCCTCCCCGCCGCCCAGGAGTGCTTCCAGAGCCCCGGCGATCTGACCGGCGGTGAGGTCGCCGTCGCACGCCGACACGAAGCCGGCCAGCTCGGTGCTCATCAGGTTGGTGCGGCGCAGCCCGGCACCCTGCCGGAGCAGGATCACCCCCGGGTGCTCGGCCCCGGGGCGCTGGTGGCGTTCCTCGGTGACGTCGTCGGCCACGAGCAAGTGCGTGCCGGCAAGATCGTGCAGTTCCAGCCAATCGCTCCGGTCGACGGCGGCGCCCAGGTGGGGTCCGATGGGCTGCTCGATGGGGTACGTGATTTCCTCGAAGCGGCTGATGGAAGCCTGCCGCCCTTCGGCCGGGCGCCGCAGCCACACCATGCCGAAGCCGATTCCCTCAACGTTCCGGGATTCGAAGTCCGCAAGATAGGCGGCGTACGCCTCCCGGTAATGCTGCCGGTCCCGGGACTCGGACGCGTCCTGCAGCCAGGTTTCGGCGTATTGTTCGGGGCTGACCTGCTCGCGCTGGATGAACCAGGCGTCCGTTCCAGGCCGCACCCAGGAGCGTGGCCTGCGGGCCCAGTCCGCACCGGCGGGTACTTCCCAGTTGCCCAGCATCTGCGCCCAGCCCCCGGGCGCCAGGATGCCGGGCAGGCCTGCCACCAGGGACGCCACGATCCCGTCGCCCGGGAGGCCGCCGTCGCGGTAGGTGAATTGGTCGGCCGCGTCCTCGCCGGCGCTGCGCGGGGTGATGACAAAGGGCGGGTTGGACACCACCAGGCCGAACTCTTCCCCGGCCACCGGCTGCAGGAGCGACCCCAGACGGAGGCTGACCCGGTCTTCGAGGCGCTCCGGGTCGACGGACAGCGCCCCCGCATTGAGCAGGATGTTGAACCGCGCGTAGGCCAGCGCACGTTCGGAGATGTCGGTGGCGGTCACGTGCTGGCAGTGGTGCAGCAGGTGGAAGGCCTGGATGCCGCATCCTGTCCCCAGGTCCAGCGCGCGCTCCGTGTGCCTGCGGATGGTGGTCTGCACCAGGGTGGTGGATGCCTGCCCAATGCCAAGGACATGGTCGTGCCGCAGCACACCGGCCTGCTGGTGGGCGGCAAGGTCGCTGGCCACCCACAGTTCGGCACCGCCGCTGCCGTCCTCATTCTTGTCCCAGCCATACGGCCGCAGGTCCGCCTTGGCCGTGAGCAGGTCCGAGCCGGGGACGGGCTGCACCAGCCCCAGGTCCACGAGGCCCTTCGCGCCGGTGCCCGGCAGCGCGTCGTCGAGCGTTGCCCGGTCCTGGGGCTCGGCCAGGAGCCACAAGCGGACGACGGCGGCAAGCGGCGCGGCGCCGTCGTCCTCCGCGACTGCCCGCTCGGCAGCGAGCAGCGCGGGAATGATCTGGTCCCGGTTCAGTGCCGCGGAGGCCGTGGGGCCCAGCAGCCGGGCGACGCCGTCGAGCGTGTAGTCCAGGCGGCGCAGGTCTGCAGCGAGGGCGGCCAGCAGGTCCGGGAGGCCGCTGCGGGGCGCATCGGGGGTGTTGCCGGCGGTGAACTCGTAAGGGGATCTAGGCACCGCCCAAGTTTAGTCCCGCGTTGCTGCGGGGGTACGGTGGAGCCATGCCTTCCCGCGTTGCCTTCATTCCGCGTGCCCGCCGGGCAGCAGCTGCGGCGCGCCGCCTGCTGCCGGCGGCAGTTGTTGCCGCGGCCCTCAGCCTCGCCCTGGCGGGTTGCTCGCCGGCGACGTCCGTGGAAAACGCCGACGTCCCCAAATGGCGGGCCACGGCCCTACCCACGACACCTCCGGGTGTTGTGCTCCAGGACTCCGGCAAGATCCTCAACCGGGACCGCATCGTGCAGGAAGCCGCCAGGGTGCCTGCCGGCAACTACCTGCTCACGGCGGTGTGCGATGGCACCGGCAAGGCCTTCTTCGCCGTGACACTGGACGGCAAGCCGGTGACGGAAGCAGGGGCAGCCTGCAACGGCCGGCGGGAGACCACCAAGGTCAGCCTGCCCGCGGGCGGACGGGTCGAAATCAGCAGCTCCAGCGTGGATGCTCCGCTGCTTTACGCCTACCAGCTGGCGCCGGCGCAGTAACCGTCTTCCGGCTCTGGTCCGCCGCCCTTTGCGGGCATAAAGTCTGACTATGCCCAGCGTGCGGGGAATCCCCGCGCCACTTTCCCGAAGGACAGCACGGGCGCCCCGGGCACCGAAGCCGGCGGCCGCCGTCGCCCTTGGGCTGGTGCTTGCGGCAGGTGCGCTGGCCGGCTGTGAATATACGTACGACGACGGCCGGGCGGCCGACGCGCAAAGCACCGCAACCGTGGCCCCGGCTCCAGCCTCGACCCGGGACCCGTTGCAACAGGACCCGGTCAGCGCCGCCGATCTGCCCGACTGGGTCTTCCAGGCGCTCCCGGACGGCACGGGCCCGGTAGTCCAGGCCGATGCCGGGATCCTGGGCGACGGGGAAGTGCAGACCATTTTGTCCCCAGTGCTGGAGACCGGAACCTACAGCCTGGCCATCGCCTGCCGGAGCCAGCGCAGGGTCACCTTCACGGTGCGCACGGAGACCCTCACCCTGCTGGACCTGGCCCTGAGATGCGGAATCAACCGCGAAAACGTCATCTATCTGTCCACAGACAGCGTCCTGATGGTCAGGCTGGAGGCCAGGACCCCAGCCAACTTCGCGTTCCGGGTGCGCCGGCTCTGACGATCATCAGCAGGCCGGATCGCGGGCCGGGCGCAGGCCCAGGCCCAGGCCTGGGCGGGTGTTGCCTATGGGGTGTCTTTCCGGGATTCCGCCTGGCGTCAGGCCGCCGCGCAGCCGCCGGGGCACTGGAGTGTCTCGGGGCTTGCGGCGCACTCGGCGCAGTACAGCGTCAACGTGCGGCAGCTGGGGTTGGAGCAGTTCTCGAACTTGTTGGTGGGTGCCGAGCAGCGCACGCACTGGCCGATGGTCTTGGCCTCGTCGCTGAACTCCAGATGCATGCGCTTGTCGAAGACGTAGAGCGACCCTTCCCAGAGTCCCTGGTCCTTGAACGTTTCGCCGTACCGGACGATGCCGCCGTCCAGCTGGTAGACCTCTTTAAAGCCGCGGTTCACCATCAGGCTGGAAAGGACCTCACAGCGGATGCCGCCGGTGCAGTAGGTGACCACCGGTTTGTCTTTCAGGGCGTCGTACTTGCCGGAGTCCAGTTCCTTGATGAAGTCGTGGGTGGTGGCCACGTCCGGGACGACCGCGTCCTTGAACCGGCCGATTTGGGCTTCGAAGGCATTCCTGCCGTCGAAGAACACCACCTCCCCGCCGTCCCGCTTCCGGGCGTCCACCAGTTGGTGCAGTTCCTCGGGCTTGAGGTGCTTTCCGCCGCCCACCACGCCGTTGGCGTCGACCTTGAGTTCGCCGGGGGCTCCGAAGGAAACAATCTCGTCCCGCACCTTCACGCTGAGCCGGGGGAAGTCCTCCGCACCGCCGTCGGACCATTTGACGTCGATGCCGCGGAACCCTGGGTACTCGCGGGTGGTCTTGACATACTGCTTAACGGCGCCGATTTCCCCGCCCACCGTGGCGTTGATCCCGTCCTTGGAGATGATGATGCGGCCGGTCAGGCCCAGCTTCTCGCATAGGGCACGCTGCCAAAGCCGCACCGCGTCCGGATCCGCGATGGGGGTAAAGCCGTAAAAGAGAACAATCTTGTTTAAAGCCACGTATTTAAGGGTACCGGCTGGGGTGCCGGACGGATTCTGCCGCTGCTTTCGGGCGGCTGGTGCTGATCACAATTGCATAAGCTCTTCGCCACCCCCTGTTGCTGGCGACCCGGCTGGAATAATCTCTTGCCATGAGTCCGGAAACCGTGGTTGAAGACATCACTGGCCTGCTTGAAGTGTGGGTTGCGGGCTGGGCCGGATGTCGCGGCTACCGGACCTCCTCCGAAGGCCGCTTTCCAGCCGCGCTCCGGGCTGACACCAGCGGGGAGTGGGAAGTCTTTGCCTCCGAACCCACTGATGACGAATTCGCCGCGCTGGCGGGCAGGACGGCGGAGGCCCCGGCCCGGGTCCTGACCATCCTCACCAACGACCCCTCCCGGTATGCGGCGATGGCAGGCCGGCAGGGCCTGAATGTCACCTCCGATTCGCAGGCGATGATGATCGTTGACATGGAAACCCAGGACGCGGAGGACCCGTGGCTTTCCGATGACGACCTGAGCCTTTCCACGTACGAACAGGACGGCGTGTATTACGCCGAAGTCCGTTCGGGGGACGGCGTCGCGGCGAGCGGCCGGGCCTTTGTGGTGGGCGATACCGCCGTCTTCGACAAGATCATCACCCAGCCGGCATTCCAACGCCGGGGCCTGGGGAGCCTGATCATGCGGGCGCTGGCGGCCCAGGCGTCCGGCCGCGGCATCCGGACCGGCCTTCTGCTGGCGTCCGTGGACGGGCAGAAGCTGTATTCGCATCTCGGCTGGTCCGTCGTGGCCCGGGTCCTGATGCTTTCGGCATCGCATGACGGGTCGGACCTGTCCCTGAGCTGACGCAGCCTCGCAGCCGGAGCCGGAGTCCCGGGTTTCCCGTGGGCGAATTGTGGGCTGCCGCCGTGCATCGGATGAAAGAATGGTGGGGTGAACCCCCATGACTCGCTGATTCCCCTGCTGGGCCGCGGCCCGGAACCGGAGCAGCTCCGTCATGTCCGCACCATCCCGGCACGCGATGCGGTCCACGCGCCGTGGCCGGCATGGGTGCATCCGGATATCGCCGAGGCCTACGCGTCCCTGGGCATCCGCGAGCCCTACCGGCACCAGGTGGACGCCGCCGACGCAGCCCACTCCGGCGAGCACGTTGTGGTGGCCACCGGGACTGCCTCTGGAAAGTCGCTGGCCTACCAGCTGCCGGCACTGGACGCGATCCACCGTTCCGAACTCCGCGTGTTGGCGGACCCGGGAAAGATCCACGACGACGGCGCCGTCACCTTGTACCTCTCCCCCACCAAAGCGCTGGCCGCCGACCAGTTGAATGCCATCCGCGCCCTGCGGCTGCCCACGGTACGGGCGGAAACGTACGACGGCGACACGGATCCCGCCGCCCGCCGGTGGATCAGGGACCACGCCAACTTCATCCTGGCCAACCCCGACATGCTCCACTTCGGCATCCTTCCCAACCATGCCTGGTGGGCCGGCTTCTTCCGCCGGCTGCGCTACGTCATCGTGGACGAGGCCCACAGCTATCGGGGCGTGTTCGGATCACACGTGGCCAACCTGATGCGCCGGCTTCGCCGGATCTGCGCCTACTACGGGGCCGGAACCGCCTTCCCCGAACCGGTTTTCATTGCCGCGTCCGCCACGGCGTCCGAGCCCGACGTATCGTTCTCCCGCCTTATCGGCGCCCCCGTGAAGGCGGTGTCCCAGGATTGTTCGCCCCATGGGGCCACGACGGTGGCGTTGTGGGAGCCGGCCCTGACGGAGGTCCGGGGCGAGAACGGGGCCAAGGAGCGGCGGACCGCCGTCGCCGAAACCTCTGACCTGCTGGCCAACCTGGTTTCCGCCCGGATCCGGACCATTGCCTTCATCAAATCCCGCCGCGGCGCCGAGACCATCTCCGCCATCACCAAGCGGCTCCTTGACGAGGTGGACCCCAGCCTCCCGCAGCGGGTGGCCGCCTATCGCTCCGGATACTTGCCCGAAGAGCGGCGCGCGGTGGAGAAAGCACTGCGGTCGGGCCAGCTGCTGGGCGTCTCCAGCACCTCAGCCCTGGAACTGGGAATCGACATTTCCGGCCTGGACGCGGTCCTGGTGGCCGGGTGGCCTGGAACGCGGGCCTCCCTGTTCCAGCAAATCGGCAGGGCCGGCCGGGCCGGGCAGGACGCCATAGCCGCGTTCGTAGCCAGTGACGATCCGCTGGACACGTTCCTGGTCAACCACCCTGAAGCTATCTTCGACGTGTCCGTTGAAGCCACCGTCTTCGACCCGTCCAACCCCTACGTCCTGGGACCGCACCTGTGCGCTGCCGCAGCGGAACTTCCGCTGGGCCCGGCGGAGCTTGACCTGTTCGGCCCCACCGCCGAAATGCTCCTGGACCGGCTGGTGGCGCAGGGATACCTGCGGCGGCGCCCTGCCGGCTGGTTCTGGACCCATTCGCAGAGCGCGGCGGCCATGGTCAACCTCCGGGCCGACGGCGGAGGCCCGGTCAGCATCGTCGATGCCGAAACAGGCTCCCTGCTGGGGACCATGGACTCGCCGCAGACCCACTACCAGGCCCACACCGGTGCGGTGTATGTGCACCAGGGAGATACCTACGTGGTGGAGGACCTGAACGAAGACGACCACTGCGTCATGGTGCGACGGGCGAACCCTGACTACTACACCACCGCGCGTGATGTGACCCAGATCGAGGTGCTGGACACCCTCCGGAGCATGCAATGGGGTGACATCACCGTGCATTTCGGTGATGTCAAAGTTACTACACAGGTCGTCTCCTTCCAGCGCAAGGCCTTGATTTCCAATGAAGTCCTGGGCGAAGAGCCGCTGGAACTGGGGGCGCGTGAGCTCTTCACGAAGGCGGTGTGGTTCGTGGTGGACAACCGCTCGCTCACGGGGGCAGGACTGATTGAGGCCCAGTTCCCGGGGGCCCTGCATGCCGCCGAGCACGCGGCGATCGGACTCCTGCCGCTCGTTGCCTCCAGCGACCGCTGGGACATCGGCGGGGTCTCCACCGCGTTGCACGCCGACACCGGGGTGCCCACCATCTTCGTATATGACGGACACCCCGGCGGGGCCGGGTTCGCCGAGCGGGGTTTCGACAAGGCCAAGGTGTGGCTCGCGGCGACCCGAGACGCCATTAAGGCCTGCGAGTGCGAGTCCGGCTGCCCGTCCTGCGTCCAGTCCCCGAAGTGCGGCAACAAGAACAACCCGCTGGACAAGGCCGCCGCGGTGACGCTGCTGGAGGTTCTGCTCAAGGACGCGACCGAGTCCTCCGGAGTGGAAGTGGAAGCACGCGGCTGAGCACCCGTTGCTGTGTCCCGGCAGGAAACCGCTCACGGTACTTGTCACCCCTGGACACGGGCGGGCTTTCCTACGGCGGTGGACCCGCCCGGGCATGCCCGGTTGCTGCGCCCAGCAGCGGGTTCCCGCCAAGCTCGGTCCGCACCTCGACTGTCTGGCCCGGGCCTTCAGAGCAGCTGGCCAGAGCGGCGCCGTGGCGGGCCGCGACCTCGGCGGCCACCATGCAGGGATCACCGTTCGTAATGCCCCGTAGCGTGTCTGCTGCAGCAAGGGCGGCAAGGTCAGCAGCCGCAGCCGCCCTGCTCGCCAGGACTGCTGACTGGGCAAGCAACAGCATGACGCCCATGGCCATCATGACGACGAGTGCCAGCGCCGCGGCCAGGACGGTCCCCGAACCACGCTCACGGCCACCCACCAGGTCCACGCAGCAATGATCCTCGGCGCAGCCTACCCAGCCGGCAATCCCCTTCATCCGGTACTCCTGCCGTCCGCCCCTCCGAGGCCGGGGCCTGTTCCGCTCGCGGCTCCGGTTCCGGCCGTCTCGCTGCGTGTCGAGGCGCGTGCAGTGAGTGTCCAGGGGATGGAGGACCCCAGCGGCCCGGGCACGTGGTCTGTGACTGTGACGGTGAACCATTCGCCGTCGGCAGCAACGGATGCGGCAGCAGAACCGCCGGCGAGCACCCTGACCGTCCGTTCCACCGCGGCCGGATCATCGCCCCGGGCGAGGGCTCTGGCACCGGCACGGGCTCCCTCCTCGATCCGGAGCTGGGTCATCCCGGCCGCGGCACCGGCCAGCAGCATGGCCAGGAGGGCCAGCACTGCGGGCAGTGCCACCGCAAACTCCGCGGTCACTGTGCCGCGGGCATTGGCAGGCCCCTGCTGTCCCCGGTTCGGGGTGTGGCGGGCCATGCACCCTGCGGCAGCCTCCCGCATCCCCAACCCACGCCGTCCCCGCGGGCTCCAGGGCGAGTTAGGGAGGACCTGGGACTTCGGGCGCCGGTCAGGGAGCCTCCGCCCACACTGCGCGGGAGGCGAAAGGGTCACGGCAGGGCCAGGGCGGTTCGGATGAGGTTGAGCAGGAAGCCGCGTACCTCATCGCTGCGGAGGATGAACACGAGCAGCCCGGCGAATCCGACGGCGGCAAGAGTGGCGATGGCGTACTCCGCCGTGGCCATGCCGGCCTCGGATGCCCGAAGCCGTGGGCTGCGCCGAGCCTTCGGAGTAACGCTGGATCCCGGGAACAGCTCCACCACATTGCCCGGAAGCGTGGCCGACGCACCCTGGATCGCCGTGTTGATCGTGGAGGGGTTGACGGCGGAGGCGTTGTCAGCGGAGGCGTTGTCAGCGGAGGCGTTGTCAGTGGGACGTGGAGGCACGGCAGGCATTCCCGTCCTTCGCAGGCGGCCATCCCCTTTCCCTCGCCTCTGCCGGGATACGGCGAGCGCGGATGTTCCCGCGGAGTAGTGGCGGCGGTAGCGGTTGCTGGACATGTGGTTCCTTTCGATGGTCGGCCGGGAGGGTTCCCGGCTGCCTTGACTCTTCCCCGCTGTGCTGGAACCGGTAAGGGAGGTGGTGCGCTAAGTGGAAAAGCACGGTTGCTCTCCCGCTGTGGAGGAGGGGATGACGCCGGTCGTGGGGTGGATTGATGGCGCATGAAAACGGAGCACACGCCAGGAACCAGTGCGGAGGAGGCCCGGAATGCTAGGACCCGGACGGCACCAGGGCGAGCAGCACCGGGACGACGCCAAGGCAAATAAAGGCCGGGAGCGAGCACAGGCCCAGCGGCACCACCAACTTCACGCCGAGCGATGCGGCCCGCTTTTCCGCAGCGCGGAACCGTTCACGACGCAGCCGTGCGGCCTGGGCGTAGAGGATCGCGGACGAGGGCGCGCCCGTGAGCGCGGCGAAGCCCAGGGCATCACGAAGCTCCAGGACCCCGGCGAGGTGTACGGCGGAGCTGCGCCAGGCCGTATCCCAGTCGGCGCCGATGGCCAGCGCGGATACCACTGGCCGGAGGGAGTCCCTGTACTGGGGTGCCGCCGAAGCAGCCACCAGTTCCAGGGAACGTCCTATCCCGGCTCCGGCATCCAGCATCGCGGCCACCAGTTCGAGCATCATGGCGGTATCTTTCAGGCCGCTCCCGGGTTCCGTTACCGGCCCCGTCGCGGCGGCCTGCCTTCCCGGCGGCGCTCCACTGGTGACGTGGCTCAGCCGCCGGCGCGATGCGTCGTGCCCGGGGCAGGCCAGCCAGGCGCCGGCCGCCAGGAGCAGGAACAGCGCAATACCGGACGGCCAGAACGGCGTCATGCCGCTCCTGTCCCTGCGGCTGCCGCCACCAGACGCGCGGACCAGGCCCTCCCGGCGGCGGTGAGCACCACACCTGCAAACAATGCAGCCAGTCCGATAGGTGTCCCCAGGAGGGTGGCCAGAGGATCGACCCCCAGGGCAGCGCCAAGGCCCAGGCCCATCAGTGGAAGCCAGGTCAGGAGGCGCACTGTCGCCCTGGGCCCGGCAAGGGCGGTTTGCCGGGCCGCATCCGCGTCGTCTTCCGCTTCCAGCTGCGCCGCGAACCTGGTGAGCACGTCGGCAAGCGGACATCCGCTGGCTTCAGCGATGTCGAAGCAGGCAGCGAGTTCGGACCAGGTCCTGGCTTCCCTGTCCCTTCGCGGGAAAGCGGCGGCTACGGCCACCCGAATCGCCGCGGCTACGGGAGCCCCTGTTGCCGCAGCCGCACGGGCGGAGCCCAGCACGGCAGTTGAACCTTCTGACAGCACCTGCCTTGACGGAAATCCATTCGGTGGCAGCTGTCCACCAGCCGGCGCGCCGCCATAGAACGTCCAGAGCTCGTCCCACAGCCGCCCGGGCGTCCGTCCGCCCCTGAGCAACGCCGCCAACTGCTGCACCACCAGGGTCAGGTTTGTTCCCAGCATCCCTGCCGTCCTGCCGGCGCCCCGTCCCCATGGCAGTATCCGGCGCCTCATGGAACCTGGCACTCGTCGGCTTTTGCCTGTAGTGGCCGACCGCAGCCGGGATGCGGGGTTCATCGGCCGTTTGAGCAGCAGGAGCGCCGCGCCGCAGAGGACCATGATGAGGAGGAGCGTCACAGGGTTCCTCCCGGGTCCATCCCCAGCCGGACAGCCAGCACCGGCCATGCTGGACCGGGTGCACCGGATTCTTCAATGGCCGGAATCACGGTGAGCCCCTCCGCGGCGTCTGTCATAAGACCAACGCACAACACTTTCCTGCCCCGCGCTGTCCTTCCGACATGGATAACGGCATCCAGGGCGCTGGCCGCTTGACGCCGAACGGCGTCGGGGCCCAGGCCCGCCAGGGCGCCAAGGGCGTTAAGTCTGGCGGGCACCGCTGCGGCGGTGTTTGCGTGGATGGTGCCTCCGCCCCCGCTGTGGCCGGTATTCATGGCGGTGAGCAGTTCGCGCACTTCAGCGCCGCGGCATTCACCCACCACCAACCTGTCGGGACGCATCCGCAGCGCCTGCCGGACGAGTTCCCCCAGGTCCACGGCGCCGCCGCCCTCAAGATTTCCGTGCCGTGATTCGAGGGCCACCACGTGCGGATGGACGGGATTCAATTCTGCTGCGTCTTCGATCAGGACAAGCCGCTCCCCGGCTGGGCACAGGCCCAGCATGGTGGACAGCAGGGTTGTCTTCCCCGAGCCCGTAGCGCCGCTGATCAGGAAGCTCAGTTTCCTTTCGACAATCTTCTCGAGCACGTCCTGCACGCCCGGGCTGAACATGCCGCCTGAGCCCAACTCCGCCATGCTGAAGACCCTTTCCCTGCGGATCCGGACGCTCAGCAGGGTCCCTGAGGTGGAAACCGGCGGCAACACGGCATGGACACGGTAGCCGCCGGCAAGCCGGACGTCGACGCAGGGTGAACCGTCGTCAAGGCGGCGGCCGCCCGCAGCCACGAGCCTGCAGGCCAGCGCCCGCAGCTGTGATTCATTGTCGAACTGGACCGGAACGCGCTCGATGCCTCCGCCCTGGTCCACCCACACGGAGTCGGGGGCGTTGACAAAGATGTCCGTCACTGCGGGGTTCCGGGTAAGGACCTGCAGCGGTCCAAGCCCATTCAGCTCGGCGCTGATCCTCTCCACGGCGGCCAGCGCCCCCGCAGTCCCCAGCAGCCTGCCGCTCGCCTGGACGGCGGCCGCCACCCGCGAAGGAGTTACAGTTCCGGCCTCCGCCATCATCGATTGGCGGACTGATTCCAGCAGCCCGGCATCGACGGTCCTGCCGCTGCCGGCCATGTCCCTGCTTCGCGCCTGGCCGCCGGCCTGGTCCGTTGCCAGGATCCTGGCCCTGCGCCGAGCGCCCAAACCTTCAGTTGGTGTGGCCCGGTCCGGTTCATGGGCGGGAACCGCCGGACCGGCGGGGGGCCTGCTCATGCCATGTCCCCCGCGTGCAGGTCCGCGCCAAGCCAATCGAACACGGAGGCTCCGAACTGCCGGATAGCCCGCCGCTTGCCAAGGTCAAGCAGCCTGCCCGTTTCCATGGCGCCCGGGACACCGCGCAGCTCGGGTATGCGCCCCTGAACCGGGAGTCCTATGGCGTCGGCGATCAGGGAACCGTCCAGCGCCGCCCCGGGCCGTCCGCGTACCAGCAGCGCCGCCTCCACCGGAGGAAACTCCTGGAGCAGCCTTAATGCCGCGACGGCTGCCTTGAGCTGCGCCGGTACCACCATCATGATCCGGTCGCAGTCCCAAGCCATCGTATGAAGCGGCCCGGCGCCCCGTCCGACGTCCACCACCACCAGTTCATAGCCGCGGCGGGCAGCGTCCAGCACCCCCGCTGTGGCTGCGGCAGGGACCGGGACAAGCTGCTCGCGGGTGGCAGGCCATGACAGGAAGGAGAACCCTCCGGCCACTGGGAGGGAATCGGCAAGCTGCAGGGGATCAATGCTTCCGCGGGCCTCGGCGAGGTCCGGCCAGCGCAGGCCCGGGGTTTCCTCGGCGGCAAGCGCCAGTTCCACGCCTCCGCCCCAGGGGTCGCCGTCAACCAGCAGGACACGGGCACCCAGCCCTGCGGCGGCCTGGGCAATCCAAATGGCCGCTGTTGTGGCGCCCGCGCCACCGCAGCCGCCGGTAATGCCAAGGACAAGCCCTTCCGGTCCCGGAGAGCGCGACCGGCTGAGGTGGTCGGCAAGCCACGCTGCGGCGTCGGGCAGCACGGCGACGCGTTCTGCACCCAGTGCGGCCGCAAGATGCCAGAGGCTGTCCCCCTCACCGTCGAGGCCCACCATAACGGCGGGGGCGTGCCGCCGTGGGGGCAGCTCGCGGACATCACTGCCCACCAGGACAGCGGAAGCCGAGTCCCAGTATCGCGCGCCATCCAGTGGGTCGGAGACAACACACAGATGCGCCCCCGCGGCAGCCACAATGCGCTCCACCTCGGTGCGGAGGACGACGGAGGCAGTGACCAGCAGCACCTCCCGCGAAGGGTCCGGCGCCAGATGGCCGGGGACCACAGGGGCCAAGGCCGCAACGTCCGGCACCGATTGACCTGTTACCGACGTATCCGGCCCGGACCTCTCCGGCAGCCATGGGATTCCAACCCTGAGAGCGTCGTGGGTCCCCGCGGCTGCCGCGTCCGCATGGGCTGGTGGGGCCAGGCCCGTTGGCCGCCGGGATGAACCTGTGGGATCGACTGGCCTGGAAGGGGATGGGTCGAGTTGGTGCCTGCTCATGGAGCCACTCTGCCGCGGCGCCAAAATGCCGGTAAGGGAGCAAACCCCCTATGTGGACAACGTCGAACCGCGCACCCTCAGGGAAGGCCACAGCCCCGATCAATCCCAACGTCGCGCTCAAGCGCAGCCACGCCGCCTCGACCGGCGGGCACTGGCCCCGCCTGCCGGGCGCTGGCCCAGGCGGCCCGCGCCGGCAGGGCACAATAAGAACATGTACCTGCTGCTCGCCGCCCATCCCCGCGGCGTCGCGCTTCAGGAAATGCTGCCGGCGGGCCAGGCGAACCCGGCCAACCCCGAACCCCGCGTCCTGGCACCCGGAGACCTTCCCGCCGTCGTCCGCGAACTCGAAGCCCGTCGCCCCGCCGGCCAGCCGCCCCGCTGGATCTGGCACCGGACCCAGGACTGGTACCCGGCGCTGCTCGCCTCGGGAGTGGAGGTGGAGCGCTGCTACGACGTGGCCCTGTGCGGCAACATCCTGGCGTTTTCCCAGTTCAGTGCCCATACCGCGTACGCCAGGAACACCGACAGGGTCCCGGCGGAGGATCCCCTCCTCCCGCCGAAGGCACTGCAGCCTCCGCGCCCGCCTGCGGACCAGGGGGCGCTGTTCGATAACCCCGGCGCCGGGCAGGCATCCGGGTGGACGCTCGAAGAGCTCCGCGCAGAATATGCCGAACAGCAGGTCGCGCTGCGCGAGGTGGAACCAGCGGAAAACCGCCGGAACCGCCTCCAATTGCTGCTGGCGGCGGAGTCCGCGGCAGCGATGGTGGCGGCCGAGATGCAGCACGCAGGTGTCCCCTGGCGGGAGGACCTGCACGAACAAATCCTGGTGGATCACCTCGGGCCCCGCCCACCGGTAGGCCAGCGTCCAGCGAGGCTGGAGGCTCTGGCCGCGGAACTCCGTGGACTGCTCAACTCCCCGGGACTCAACCCTGACTCGCCGCAGGACCTGATGCGGGCGCTGCACCGCAACGGGATCGAGGTGAAGAGCACGCGGAAATGGGAGCTGCGCGAGTCCAGCCACCCCGCCATCGAGCCCCTGCTGGAATACAAGAAGCTCTCACGGCTGCACACCGCCAACGGGTGGGCCTGGCTTGACGCCTGGGTCTCCGGCGGCAGGTTCCGCCCGGAGTACGTGGTGGGCGGCGTTGTGTCGGGACGGTGGGCGTCGCGCGGCGGCGGGGCCCTGCAGATACCACGGCAGGTCCGGGGGGCAGTGCACGCCGATCGGGGCCACAAGCTCATCGTCGCCGATGCCTCGCAGCTGGAACCCCGGGTCCTGGTGGCCCTGGCGCAGGACTCCGTCATGGCGGAAGCGGCACGGGACCAGGACCTGTATGCCGGCATCGCTGCAAAGGGCTTCGGCGGCGACCGTGCCAAGGCGAAGATGGCCCTGCTGGGCGCCATGTACGGTGCCACATCCGGCGAGGCGGGCCGGCTGATGCCGCAGCTTGCCCGGACCTATCCGCGCGCCGTCGACTTCGTGGAGCGGGCAGCCCGGGCGGGCGAGGCCGGCCGGACGGTGACCACCAGGCTTGGCCGCAGCAGTCCTCCGCCCTCGGAGCGGTGGTACCTGAGCCAGCGCTCCGCCACGGCAGAGGAGCAGCGGCGGGCAGAGTCCATCGCCCGATCCCGGGGGCGCTTCACCCGGAACTTCGTGGTCCAGGGCTCGGCTGCGGACTGGGCGGCTTGCTGGCTTGCGGAATTACGACGGCGGCTGCGCACCTTGCGGACGGCCGGCACCGGCGGAGGAGCCGGCGGTGAGCTCGTCTTCTTCCTGCACGACGAAGTCATGGTGCACGCGCCCTTGGAGGGTGTGGACGACTGCATCAGCGCGATCGAGGAGTCTGCCCGTGCGGCGAAGGAGCTGCTGTTCGGGCCAATTCCCGTGGAGTTCCCGGTCAGCCTGGCGGTCGTCGACTCCTACGACCTCGCCAAATAGGAGCCCCGAAAGGCTGCTGCCAGCCACTCGCAGCCCATTGCGGAACGCCAAGTAATCTACCCGGCGGTAGCTATGCGGGCACGGTGACGGACGTTACAGTCGAAGCGGCGACTGATGCAGACCGGTCCACACGCTGATGCAACGACGCATACCAGGGAGGTCCCCGTCCATGGCGGGAAGATTTGAAATACACCGTACAGGCGACGAATCGTACCGGTTGCGGCTCACCGATGCGGAGGGCAACATCGTTGCGGTCTCGCCAACATTCAAGTCCCTGAACCTGCTCCGCGACGGCATCAATGCCATGCGCGAAAATGCCGCCACCGGAATCGTGGTGGATCTGCGCCAGCAACAGGCGTAGGGCCTAAACCCCAATGGGGTGCAGCCGGTTCCGGTCCCACGGAACGGACCACCCGAGCTGGTCGAAGAGGCCGCTCAAGACAATCCCCGTGAACCCCCACACCACCACGCCCTTGACAGTGAAGGCCGGGCTGTCGAAGGTGCGGCCCGCACGGTGGACGGTGGCCATGACGCGGTTGTCCGGGTCCAGGAGGTCCCGGACGGGGACTCGGAACACCTGGGCGGATTCGCCGTAGTCAACCACCCGGACCGGCGACGGCGCTTGCCACCACCCGAGCACCGGGGTCACCAGGAAGTTGCTGTGCGCCAGCCCCAGCTCCTGGAGCGTCCCCAGTACTTCCACGCCGCCTGAATCCAGTCCGGTTTCCTCCTCGGCTTCCCGGAGGGCGGCAGCAACCGCAGTCTCGCCCCTGTCGATGCCACCGCCGGGAAACGCCACCTGGCCCGGATGGGACCCAAGGGTGTGGGCGCGTTCCAGGAGCAGGACGTCCAGGTCCGCGGGCGCCAGCGGCTTGCCCGATTCGGCCGGGACATCGTCCAGGACGCCGAAAAGCATCAGGACCGCTGCCCTGCGGGCGCGCGCGGCATCCACGGTCAGTGCAGCCCAGCGCGGATCGGCCGGCCCTGGCGTTCCGGATTCCGCCCGGCGGACCAGCTCCGCCAAATCGTCCCGCGCGCTCACGGGGTTCTCTTCTGCGACGCCATCCGGATCTCCGCGGCCCGGTGCTGTTCCGCCAGGTACTGATCCAGGAGGGCCTCGTTGCCGGGCGCGAGTTCATACTTCAGGAGCTTGGCGGCCTTGACGGCGTCCGTCTCGCCCAGCCCGTAACTGGGACACCAGGTGGCCACCGGGCACGCACCGCAGGCGGGCTTCCGGGCGTGGCAGACGCGCCGGCCGTGGAAGATCACGCGGTGGGACAGCATGGTCCAGTCCCGCCGCTCGAACAGCTCCGCAACATCCTGTTCGATTTGCACCGGGTCCTCGGACTGGGTCCACCCGAACCGCTTGGCCAGCCGGGCGAAATGGGTGTCCACCGAGATGCCGGGGATGCCGAAGGCATTGGCCAGCACGACGTTGGCGGTCTTGCGGCCCACACCGGGCAGCGTCACCAGGTCCTCCATCCGCCCGGGGACCTCACCGTCAAAGTCGTCCACCAGCCGTCCGCACAGCGTCAGGACGTTCCGCGCCTTCGCACGAAAGAATCCGGTGGGCTTGAGGATGCCTTCAAGCTCCGCGGGGTCCGCTTCGGCAAGGGATTTCGCGTCGGGCCAGCGGGCGAACAGCACTTTCGTCACCTGGTTAACGGTGACGTCGGTGGTCTGGGCGGACAGGACCGTGGCGACGAGCAGCTCGAACGGGTCGCGGAAATCCAACTCCGCGTGCGCGTAGGGATACTTTTCGGCCAGGGCCCGGTGGATACGCCGCGCCCGCCGCTTCAGTGCCAGGACGGATTCGGACGAGACCACGGGCATTCCTGCGGCCTGGCCGGTCTTGGTGCGAGGCCCGGCCACGGCGTCAGCCGCGCTCGATGTTGCTGAGGTCGCGCAGGACGCCCAGCCGCCCGTCGGTGTGCTGGACCAGGAACTCGTGGCCGCGGTCCTCCAGGGCCAGCACCCACCCGCCGGGTTCAATGACGAATGCCGGGGCGCCGGTGCGGGGGTCGAACGCGGTGCGGTGCTGTGCCACCGCGAACCAAAAGGCTTCGTGGATCGGCTGCCCGTCCGTTTCGTCATGCCGGCTGGCCGGGTCCACGGTCGCTCCAATGGGCTGCTCCACCTGGACCTGCTGGTGCACGGCGGTGGCCGCGGGCGGCTCCCATGCCGCCTGCGGGGCATGGGCAGCAGGAACCTCGCCGTGCTGGGTCTCCTCCGCTTCAGGCGTCGGGGCAGGACGGACGACGTCGGCCGCCTGGGTGGGCGGGCCCGCGTCCACTTCGGGGGTCCGGTCGGAAGCTTCGGGAGCGGTTGACACCGGCGTGGGCGCAGCCGGACCGGCAGCCGGGGCGTTCCCGGCAGGACCAGCTTCGGCGGGCGATGTGCTGGACGCTGCGGCGGCGGCCACTGGGACGGCCGCGGTCGCGGGCGCGGTGGCGGGAGCCTGGCCGGAACGGACCGGCTCAGGGCTGGGGCCCGGGTTTCCGGCGCCCGGCTGTCCGGAAGCGCCCGGTTGAACGGCGGAAGACCCCGGCTGGGCAGGAGAGCCCGGCTGGGCAGAAGTGCCCGAATGAACGGCGGAAGACCCGGCACCCGCGCCGCCAAACAGGCCACCTGCCTTGCCTCCGGCCTTGGACGGGCCGGGGCCTGATTCGGGCTTGGGCGCCTTGGGTGCGCGGGGCTTTCGCGCCGGGATGGCAGCTTCCCTTGCCACAACATGCGCCGGCGCCTCGGGCCGGTCCTTGAAATCGCCGGACAGGTACGGGATGAAACGTCCCAGCACCGTAGCGGCGAACAGGACAAGCGAGCCGATCAGGCCCACCAGCAGGCTGGCGACATACCCTCCGGCGACCGAGAGGAAGAAGAACGCGACGGCGAAGGAGGCCACCGCGGAGGCGAACTGGTCGATCGACAGGGAACCCACCCGGAGCCGGGTGGCAGGGGCCAGGCGGCGCGCGGCGAACAGGGCACTGACGATGACCGGCAGGATGATGCCCAGCCCCAGGAAGAACAGGTTGTTCAGGTTCCATAGGTTGTAGCGGGCCCCGAAGAGGGGCAGCAGGGACGCGACAAAAAGGATGAGCGTGCCGCCAAAGACGGCAAGGTCCCGCACCGTGAACGGGCCGAGGACTGCCTGGTTGGCGTTGGGGTCAATCTTCCCGGAAGCAGCCTTCTGGCCTGCAGCCTGTCCCTTAGCGGCATTGCCGGCGGGCGAGGTCCCTGATCCGCCGGGGGCGGACCCGAAGCCTGCGTGGCTGGTCCCGGTATCCGGGCCCGTTCGCTGGCCGAAGCTCTGCTGGTTCATTCTGCTCTCCTTAGCGTGGCGGCACCGGGCCCGGTCCGGACCCGAAAACTGTGCCGTCTTGACATGCGGTCCGCGCCCGGCAGGGCATTGTCTGCGCCAGGCCGGATGGGTCCGAAGTGAAGTCACAATTCCATCTCAGCCTAGTCAACAGCCAGGCTGATCACTAGCTGGCGTGGGCCTTCCCGGCCGCCATACGGGCAGCGGGAACGCCATTCACCGCTTAAAAAATGCCGCTTACGGGTGCGCATGTGACGCGGCGCACAGAGGATGCGCGGCAAGCATTAGGCTTGATTCCGGAACAGCTCTTTGCGGTATGTCCGCCCCCGGCTGGAGCCATTGCCGTGCGTACGGCGGGCCCGAAGGGACGGCATGCTGCGCGGCAAAGATCGATGAATGATGAGGTTCACATGTCCCAGGACACTCCCAGCTCCACTGCCACCGTTCGGTCCGATTCCGGCCGGCAAGGCCACCAGGGCGACGCCTTTGAGAACCTGCTCAATGAGACCCGGGCTTTCCCTCCCACTCCGGACTTCGCAGCGAACGCCGTCGTGACCGCCGAAGAGTACGGCGAAGCGAATGCTGACCGCCCGGCGTTTTGGGCGAAGAAGGCGCGGGAGCTGCTGACGTGGTCCAAGGACTTTACGCAGGCTCTGGACTGGTCGGATCCGCCGTTCGCCAAGTGGTTTGTTGGCGGGGAAGTCAACGCGGCCTACAACGCGCTGGACCGGCATGTCGAGGCCGGCAAAGGCGACCGCGTGGCCATCTACTTCGAGGGCGAGCCGGGCGATACCCGCACCTACACGTATGCGCAACTGACTGAAGAAGTAAAGAAGGCAGCCAACGCCTTCGAGTCTCTGGGCGTGGCCAATGGCGACCGGGTGGCCGTCTACTTGCCCATGATCCCGGAAGCGGTCATCACCATGCTGGCCTGCGCGCGCATCGGCGCCGTCCATTCCGTGGTGTTCGGCGGCTTCTCCGCCGATGCGCTCCGGTCGCGGATCGACGATGCCGAGGCCAAGCTGGTGGTCACCGCCGACGGCACCTACCGCCGCGGCAAGCCAAGCCCGCTGAAGCCCGCTGTTGACGAGGCTCTGGCCCACGACGGCCACACCGTGCAGAACGTGGTGGTGGTCAAGCGCAACGGCCAGGACGTTGACTGGCAGGAAGGCCGGGACCACTGGTGGGCTGACACCGTGGAGAAGGCATCCGCCGAGCACGCCGCGGTGGGCCACGATTCCGAGCACCCGCTGTACATCCTCTACACCTCCGGCACCACCGGGAAGCCCAAGGGCATCCTGCACACCACCGGCGGCTACCTCACCCAGACCGCCTACACCCACCGGGCGGTCTTCGACCTGCACCCGGAAACGGACGTGTACTGGTGCACGGCCGACGTCGGCTGGGTCACCGGCCACTCCTACGTCACCTATGCGCCGCTCATCAACGGCGCCACCCAGGTCATGTACGAGGGCACCCCGGACTCCCCCCACCAGGGCCGCTGGTGGGAGATCGTGGAGAAGTACAAAGTCTCCATCCTCTACACCGCCCCCACCGCCATCCGCACCTTCATGAAATGGGGCTCGGACATCCCGGCGAAGTACGACCTCTCCTCCCTGCGGGTGCTCGGCTCGGTGGGTGAACCCATCAACCCCGAAGCGTGGATGTGGTACCGGAAGGTCATCGGCGGCGACAAGGCGCCCATCGTGGACACCTGGTGGCAAACCGAAACCGGCGCCCAGATGATCGCCCCGCTGCCCGGCGTCACCGCCACCAAGCCCGGCTCCGCCCAGGTGCCGCTGCCCGGCATCGCCGTGGACGTGGTGGACGAGATGGGCGAATCCGTGCCGAACGGCCACGGCGGGTTCCTGGTCATCCGGGAACCGTGGCCCGCCATGCTCCGCGGGATCTGGGGCGACCCGGAACGCTTCAAGGACACCTACTGGTCCCGCTTCGATAACATGTACTTCGCCGGCGACGGAGCCAAGAAGGACGAGGACGGTGACATCTGGCTCCTGGGCCGGGTGGACGACGTCATGAACGTCTCCGGCCACCGGCTCTCCACCACCGAAATCGAGTCCGCCCTGGTCAGCCACCCGGCCGTGGCGGAGGCCGCCGTCGTGGGTGCAACGGACGAAACCACCGGCCAGTCCGTCGTCGCGTTCGTCATCCTCCGCGGTGACGCCGCCAACAACGGCGACGAAACCGTCCAGGAACTGCGAAACCATGTGGGCAAGGAAATCGGGCCCATTGCCAAGCCCAAGAACATCCTGGTGGTCCCCGAACTGCCCAAGACCCGCTCCGGCAAGATCATGCGCCGCCTCCTCAAGGACGTCGCGGAAGGCCGCGACCCGGGCGATGCCACCACGCTGTCGGATCCCACCATCATGCAGCAGATCGCCCAGTCGCTCAGAAAGTAACACTGGCTTAGCATCTGCGCCGCCAGCGCCGGATGGCCCTGCTTCCCCGTCAACACGGGAAAACAGGGCCATTTCTTCTTTGTGACGATTCAACCGGCCCCGTTGCCAAAATTGTTATTTAACGTTCTTCCCTGTTCGCTTTTGCACGGTTATAGTCGAGATATGTGAGGTGCCTCACACGCGGCTATTTTTCAAGGGAGAGAACATGGCGACAAAGTCCGATGCGTCTGCCAACGCATTTCCAAGCAGGCGGACCATCCTCAAAACAGTTGGCGTGGGGGCAGTCGGCCTGGCCGGCATCCCGTTCCTGGCCGCCTGTACGGGCGGCAGCGCCCCATCGGCAACAGGCACGGAGTCATCCGGCCTGACATTTGGCTCCGGAGCTTCGGATGACGTCCCCAAGCGTGCTTACCAGGCCGTCACAGACGCCTTCACGGCAAAGACCGGCAAGAAGGTCACCACTAACGTCGTGCCCCACAACGATTTCCAGAACAAGATCAATTCATACCTGCAGGGTTCCCCGGACGACGCCTTCACCTGGTTCGCCGGCTACCGAATGCAGTACTACGCCGGCAAGGGGCTGCTCGCTCCCGTTGACGACGTTTGGCAGACCATTGGCGGCAACTACTCCGACGCGTTGAAGAAGGCCTCGACCGGGCCGGACGGCAAGATGTATTTCGTTCCCAACTACAACTACCCGTGGGGGTTCTTCTATCGGAAGAGCCTGTGGGCTGAGAAGGGCTACCAGGTTCCGGAAACCTTCGACGCACTGAAGTCGCTGGCCACCAAGATGAAGGCCGACGGCATCATCCCCATTGGTTTTGCCGACAAGGACGGCTGGCCGGCCATGGGTACCTTCGACTACCTCAACATGCGGCTCAACGGCTACCAGTTCCACGTGGACCTGTGCGCCCACAAGGAATCCTGGGACCAGCAGAAGGTCACCTCTGTTTTCGATACCTGGAAGGCGCTCCTTCCGTTCCAGGACCCCGCAGCGCTCGGCCAGACCTGGCAGGACGCCGCCAAGGCCCTGGAAGCGAAGAAGACCGGCATGTACCTCCTCGGCTCCTTCGTCACGCAGCAGTTCACCGATCCCGCGGTACTGGACGACATCGATTTCTTCGCCTTCCCGGAGATCGCGATGGAAGGCCGGGACGCGGTCGAGGCACCCATCGACGGTCTGCTGCTCTCGAAAAAGGGCGGCGACAACAAGGCCGCCCGGGACTTCCTGGCCTTCCTCGGCACGCCCGAGGCCCAGGACGCCTACGCCAAGGTGGACAACTCGAATATCGCAACCGCAAAGGGTGCGGACACCTCAAAGTTCACGCCGCTCAACAAGAAGTGCGCGGACACCATCAAGAACGCCAAGTACATCAGCCAGTTCTTTGACCGGGACGCATTGCCGGCCATGGCCAACAACGTGATGATCCCTGCCCTGCAGAGCTTCATCAAGGACGGCAGCGTGGATGTCAAGAACCTTGAGGCGCAGGCCAAGACCCTTTACGCAGCGCAGTAACTGAACACAGCGCAGTAATTGGACACAGCGCAGTAGTCCCGTCAGAGGAAGGACGACGGCGGCAGGGAACTTTCCGCCGTCGTCCTTCCGACCTGCACCAGGCCCCAGCAAGGGAAAGATTTCCATGAGCAGCACCGCACAAGAACTAATCCCGCCGGAAGCGCGGGAACCCGCCGGCCCCCGGGCCGCCAAAGGTGGCCGCGTCCGCCGTTTGTCCGGCCGGGACAAACTGGTCCTGACCCTGATGGTAGGCATCCCCACCCTGATCGAACTGGCCCTCGTCTGGCTGCCAACGCTGATGTCCGTGGGACTCAGCTTCACCCGCTGGAACGGCTTGGACCTGGCGGACATCCACCCGGCCGGGGCCGAAAACTACCAATTCATTTCCCAGGACTACCCGCCGTTCTGGCCCGCGGTCCAGCACAACATGCTGTGGCTCCTTTTCCTGGCCCTGATCGCCACGCCCCTGGGCCTGTTGCTGGCCGTGCTCCTGGACCAGAACATCCGCGGCAGCAAGATCTACCAAAGCATCTTCTTCGCCCCCGTCATGCTGTCCCTCGCCCTGATCGGCATCATCTGGCAGCTGTTCTACCAGCGGGACAACGGGCTCCTGAATTTCCTCCTGGGCACCGCCGGCACGCCGCACGCGGTGGACTGGTTCGGAGACTCGTCGGTCAACATCTGGGCCGCCATGATCGCGGCCACCTGGCGCCATGCGGGCTACGTCATGCTGCTGTACTTAGCCGGCCTGAAGGGCGTCGATCCGAGCCTCAAGGAAGCCGCGGCCATCGACGGCGCCAGTGCCGTCCAGACCTTCTTCCGCGTGGTCTTCCCGGCCATGCGCCCCATCAACATCGTCATCGTCGTGATCACCATCATCGAGTCACTCCGCGCCTTCGACGTCGTCTACGTCATCAACCGCGGCACCAACGGCCTGGAAATGCTCAGCGCCCTGGTGATCCAGAACCTGGTGGGCGAGGGCCAGGTGATCGGCGTCGGGTCCGCACTGGCGGTGGTCCTGCTGGTCATCTCGCTTGTTCCCATCGTCTTCTACCTCAGCCGCACCTTCGGCAAGGAGAACCAAGCATGAGCATTGCCGCTGCCCGCGCCGCCGGGAACGCCACCACCACCCAGTCCCGCTCCGGCAGCCGGCCCAAGCGCCACTACGGAACACACATCTTCCTGGTGGCCATGGCCGTCATGTGGCTGATTCCGCTGGGCTGGGCCCTCTACACCGCGCTCCGGCCGGTGGCCTCCACCAATGAGCATGGCTACTTCAGCGTGGCCGGGGATTTCAACTTCGACAACTTCGTCCAGGCCTGGACCCAGGGCGGGTTCGCCACCTATTTCTGGAACTCCGTCATCATCACGGTCCCCTCCGTCCTGCTGACGCTGTTCCTTGCCTCCCTGATGGCGTTCGCCGTCAGCCGGGTGAACTGGAAATTCAACATCACGCTGCTGATCATGTTCACGGCCGGCAACCTCCTGCCCCCGCAGGTCCTGGCTGCGCCCCTCTTCGAGATGGCCAAACACCTGGAGGTGCCGTATTCGTTCAGCGACTCCGGCAACCTGCTGAACACCTACATCGTGGTGATTGCCATCCACATCGCGTTCCAAATGGGGTTCTGCACCTTCGTACTTTCCAACTACATGAAGGCACTGTCCGCAGACCTGACCGAAGCTGCGCTGGTGGACGGTGCGGGCATCTGGCGTCAGTACCGCGAGATCATCATGCCTCTGTGCCGCCCGGCGTTCGCCGCGCTGGCCACGCTTGAGGTCATCTTCATCTACAACGACTACTTCTGGCCCCTGCTCTTCATCCAGAGCGGCAACCGGCTGCCCATCACCACCGCCATCAACAACCTGCAGGGACAGTTCCTGAGCAACTACAACCTCCTGGCCGCGGGAGCGGTCATCACCGTCATCCCCACCCTGGTCATCTACCTGCTCCTGCAGCGGCAGTTTGTTGCGGGCCTGACACTGGGTTCCAGCAAGGGGTAGGTAAAGATGGAGTGTGACGGGGATCCAGCTCCCCCAGACCCCGCCCGAAAGGAACAGCATGCTCCCCGCCGCTCGACACCAGGCCATCGTGGACACCGTCCAGCGGGAACGGGTAGTCCGCGTGTCCGACCTTGCCCAGCAGCTGGGCGTCTCCCTCATGACGGTCCGGCGGGACATCGAGCTCCTCGAAGAGAGCGGCCAGGTGGAGCGGATCCACGGCGGTGCCAAGCTGCCGGGCGGAGCCACCACGCACGAACCTGGTTTCGAGCTGAAATCGACGCAGTTGCCCGCGGAGAAGCGGGCCATTGCCATCGAAGCAGCGGGAATGGTCCATGAAGGCATGGCGGTGGGACTCAGCGCGGGAACCACCACGTGGGCGCTCGCCCAGGAACTGGCGAGAGGACCGCGGATCACCGTGGTGACCAACTCGGTGCGGATTGCCGATCTCTTCCACCCGGCCGCCGCGTCCGGGACCACCTTCGGTTCAACGGTGATCCTGATTGGCGGCGAACGTACGCCGTCGGACGCGCTGGTGGGGCCAATTGCGACGGCGGCGCTGAAGCAGCTGCACCTGGACCTGCTGTTCCTGGGCGTGCACGGCATGGACAGGGATGCGGGCTTCACCACCCCAAACCTGCTGGAAGCCGAGACGGACCGGGCCTTCGTGGCGGCATCCCGCAAGCTCGTGGTGGTGGCGGACCACACCAAGTGGGGCACCCAGGGTATGAGCACCATCGCCGCACTCGAGGAAGCGGACGAGGTGATCAGCGACGCCGGCCTCAGTGCCGATGCGCGGCGCACCCTCGAGGAGAGCGTCAGCCGGTTGCGGATTGCCCATTCGGTCTAGCCCCGGCAGCCCACACGTGTTCAGGGGCAGCCGCAGGACTGCCTGATGTGCAGTTTCGTGGAAAAGATCCGGTGCCGCGGCTTTTCTCCCCTGCCGGCGCCGACCAACGCGGCGACGGCGGCCTCGGCCATGGCGGCCACCGGCTGCTCCACCGTTGTCAGCGGCGGCCAGGAGTATTCCGAATCCGCCGAGCCGTCAAAGGAGGCCACGGCCATGTCACCCGGCACGGACAGTCCTGCCTCATGGATCGCCCGCAGGAGTCCGATGCCCTGCATATCGGAGGTCGCGAAGATCGCGGTTGGCCGGTTCACCGATGCCAGGAGCCGCTGCCCTGCCGTGTAGCCGCCAGGCCGGGTGAATGCGCTGTAGGCGATGGGTCCCTCGGGCAGGCCCGCCTGCTGCAGTGCCTCACGCCAGCCAACTTCGCGGCCGTCGGTCGAACCGGACACGTTGGTACCCATCGCCAGGCCGATGTTGGTGTGCCCATGTCCGATGAGATGTTCCACTGCCATCCGTGCGCCGGACGCCAGGTCCACGCCGATGCTGTTGAACCCGGGAGCGTCGCGTTCCTGGTTCAGCAGCACGGACGGGATGTCTGCCGTTTCCAACGCCTCCAGGTCCGGCTCGAAAAGAACGCTGGCCAGCAGCACCCCGTCCACCTGCCGGGCGGCCAGGTTGCGGATATTCCGCCGCTCCTTGGCGAGGTTTCCGTCCGAGTTGCTCAGCACCAGGGCGTAGCCCAGACTTGCGGCCGCGTCCTCCACGGCGTGGGAAAACAGCGAGAAGAACGGGTTGGAGATGTCCGGGACAATGAGCCCCAGCGTCTCGCTGGACCCCAGTTTCAGCGCACGGGCTGCGGCATTGGGCCGGTAGCCCAGCACGCGGATGGCGTCCTGGACCTTGGCTTCGGTGGCCGGGGCCACTTTCTTGGGGCCACCGTTGACCACGTAACTCACGACGGCGGTGCTGACGCCGGCATACCGCGCCACGTCCTTGCGCGTCACGGGGCCGCGCGGCGCCGGCACAGCCGAGATGGTCATGGAATACATGCTAGCTAGGAGTTGGCCGGGGCATCACCAAAGTCGCGGATGGGCAGCCGCGCGCCGTTCTGCTGGGCCGACTGGTGGGCCACGATTCCGGGGAGGGTAAAGCGGGCGGCCACCCAGGCGTTGATCGGGGGCAGGGCGCGGTTGTTGACGGCCGTGACGAAGTCGTCCACCAGGAAGTGGTGGCTGCCCTCATGCCCGTTCGGGGCGCCGCGGAACTCTTCGGGCAGCCTTTCCGCATCGTGCACGGGGGCGAGTCCTGACACGAAGGCGTCCCGGAGTTCGGGGGCAACGTGGGCCAGGGAGGGGTCGTCGAGCGGGATGCTGGGGCGGGTTTCCATGTGCCCGGAGATGTCGTGGACGTCCTGTTTGTCCTGCCAGACGGTGACTCTGGCGAGCTGTTCGAAGCTTGCCTCGGTGCCGAAGAACCGGAACCGGGACTCACGGATATGGGAGGGGTAGCCTACGCGGCGCATTTCGTTTGTCCGCATCACACCGCCGTCGTTCAGTTCAAACAGCGCCGTGGCATTGGAGAAATCGTTGCCGAACATGCTGACGTCCCTGTCGAACACGCCGTCGTTCCGCCCGTCCCTGACCCCGACGCAGCTGACGCTGACGGCGTGTGCCGGGATGGCACCGAGGACGCCTCCGATCGCGTGCGTAGGGTAGAGCATTGGCGGGTAGCTGGCCGTTTCCTTCCACCGCTCGCCGCCGCTGTACTGGTAGGCGTCGTAGAAGCCGAGGTCCATGTCATGGACGTAATCGCCCTCGGAGTAGAAGATGCGCCCGAATTTGCCGGCGGCATGCTGCTCGCGTGCGTAGACGGTGGCGGGGTTGTAGTAGCTGGTTTCCCCCATCATGTAGACGTTCCCGGTTTCGCGCACGGCGTCGATGATGCGGGCGATTTCGTCCTCTGAAACCGCCATGGGCACGGCTGAGTAGACATGCTTGCCCGCGCGAAGGGCGCGTTCCACCAGCGGGCCGTGGGTCCAGCGCTGCGTAAAGATGGCAACGGCGTCCACGTCGGAGGCCAGCAGGGCGTCGAAGTCCGCCTTCTGCCCCGCCAGGTGGTACCGGTCAACAGCCTCCGCCGCCCGCTCCGGCAGCTCGTCCACCACGTAAACGCCGTTGACGCCGGGGTGCAGGTTGAACAGGTGGGCGAACTGGGTGCCGAATTGGCCTGCACCCACGATGCCTATGGAGAACGTCATTGTCATGCCTTCCGTGAGGGGGATACCTGAGTCTTACAGCGGTATCTACTCGAGTCAATATCTTGAGGGTGCACAAAATGCGCTTGTCGTAACGAAGAATTCTTTCCTTGCCGAACCAAATCTACTCGTGTAGATTTGCCAGCAGCTTGTTACTTCCATCACACACAGGAAAGGGTCGACGATGACCACCCTTACCAGGAACGCCAGTACGGCCGAGCGGACACTGAGCCGCCCAGTTCGGCGGCGCGGGCAGAGCGACGTGAAGGTGGCGCTGTTCTTCATTGCCCCCGCCATGATCGGATTTCTCGTTTTCTACCTGGTGCCGACCCTCCGCGGCATCTACCTCAGCTTCACCGAATACAGCATCCTCGGGGACCCAACCTGGATCGGGACGGCCAACTATGAGGCCATCGGCAAGGACCCCCTCTTCTGGAACGCCCTTGCCGTCACCACGCAGTACGTGGTGATCAACATCGTCCTGCAGACCGCACTGGCCCTGGGCCTGGCCCTCCTCATGCACCGGGTGGCCAAGTCAACGCTCATCCGGGGGACGCTGCTCCTGCCATACCTGATGGCCAACGTGATCGCGGCACTGCTGTGGTTCTGGCTCCTGGACTACCAGATCGGCATCGTCAACTACTTCATCGATGCGCTGGGCATGCCGAAGGTTGCATTCTTTGGCAGCGAGGAATGGGCCATCCCCACCCAGGCCCTGATCAATACCTGGCGGCACATGGGCTACACCGCGCTTCTGATTTTTGCGGGACTGCAGGCGATCCCCAGCCATGTCTATGAGGTTGCCAGTTTGGACGGCGCCTCGCCCTGGCAGACCTTCCGGAAGATCACCATGCCACTGCTGCGCCCGGTACTGGCCCTGGTCCTGATCGTCACCATCATCGGTTCCTTCCAGGTGTTTGACACGGTCGCCGTCACCACCCAGGGCGGTCCGGTCAATGCCAGCCGCGTGCTGCAGTTCTACATCTACCAAAAGGCCTTCACGGAATCGGACTTCGGCTACGCCTCAGCCCTCGCCGTCATCCTCTTCGTCATCCTCGCCCTGGTCGCCTTCATCCAGATGAAGTTCCTCAAGGGCAATGAATCGGACCTGGACTAAGGACGCCCCATGACCACTTCAAGAGTCTCCGCTCCCGCACTGCCGGCCGCCCGGCGTCGTCCATTCAACTGGCGCCGTGCCGGCGCCTGGGCCCTCGTCGCCGTCGCCGTCGCCGTATCCGTCCTGCCGTTCTACTGGGTCCTGCGGACCGCCCTGTCCACCAACGGGGCATTGGGATCCAATGCCACGAACCTGCTCCCCGCGGACTTCAACCTGGGCGCCTTCCAGCGTGTTTTCGGCTTGCAGTCACCGGAAGAAGCCGTGGCCCAGGGCGGCTCCGGGGCCCAGATCGACTTCTGGAGCTACCTCCGCAACTCGGTACTCTTCGCCTCGATCACCACAACCGGCGCGGTGTTCTTCAGCGCCATGGCTGCCTACGCGTTCGCCCGGCTCCGCTGGCGGGGACGCAACGCGGTATTCAGCCTCTTCCTGGCCACCATGATGGTGCCGCCCATCTTCACCGCCCTGCCCAACTTCCTGCTGATCAAGAACCTGGGCCTGCTGAACACCATGGCCGGCCTGGTCCTCCCCTACATCTTCATGACCCCGTTTGCCATCTTCTTCCTCCGCCAGTTCTTCCTGAACATGTCACGCGAGGTCGAGGAAGCGGCAATGCTCGACGGCGCCAAGCACCTTCGGATCTTCTTCCAGATCATCCTGCCCAACGCCGCAGCCCCGCTCGCCACGCTGGCCCTGCTCACCTTCATCGGCCAGTGGAATGAATACTTCTGGCCCCTGCTCGTGGGCCAGGACGAGTCCGTCCGCGTCCTCACGGTGGGCCTGGGCGTATTCAAGTCCCAGTCGCCGCAAGGCGCCCCGGACTGGTCGGGGCTCATGGCGGCCACCCTGATCTCGGCCCTTCCGGTCCTGATCCTGTTCGCCGCCTTTGGGAAGAAGATCGTCAACTCCATCGGCTTCTCCGGCATCAAGTAGCACCACCTCCCTTTCTTAACTCCCCACCGCCCTATCCCCGCGTGCGCCATGGCGGCGTGCCCGGAAGCACCCCCTGAAAGGACCATCATGAACAAGAAGAAAGCATTCGGCTCCCTCGCTGCGGCCGCCGCTGCAGTCCTGGCACTGTCCGCCTGCGGAAGCGGCGCGTCCGCCGAGGCCGGCAAGGGCGAAATCAACTACTGGCTCTGGGACGCCAACCAGCTCCCCGCCTACAAGCAGTGCGCCGATGACTTCCACAAGGCAAACCCGGACATCACCGTCAAGATCACCCAGCGCGGCTGGGACGACTACTGGGGCACCCTCACCAACGGGTTGGTGGCCGGTACCGCACCCGACGTCTTCACCGACCACCTGGGCAAGTACCCCGAGTTCGTCAAGAACAAGCAGATCCTGGCACTCGATGACGCCGTCAAGAAGGACAACATCGACACCGGAATCTACAACTCCGGACTTGCCGACCTGTGGGTGGGCGAGGACGGCAAGCGCTACGGCCTCCCCAAGGACTGGGACACCATCGCCCTGTTCTACAACAAAAAGCTGGCCGCAGACGCCGGCGTCACCCCGGAACAGATGGCCGCCCTGACCTGGAACCCCCAGGATGGCGGCACGTACGAAAAGACCATTGCCCACCTGACGGTGGACAAAAACGGCAAGCGCGGCGACGAGCCCGGCTTCGACAAAGACAATGTGGCCGTGTACGGCATTGGCCTGAACGGTTCCGGCTCCGGCCAGGGGCAGACCGAGTGGAGCTACCTCACCGGAACCACCGGGTGGACCCACACGGACAAGAACCCATGGGGCAAGCACTTCAACTATGACGATCCCAAGTTCCAGCAGAGCATCGACTGGTTCGCCGGTCTGGCGCAGAAGGGCTACATGCCCAAGCTCGAGACCACCGTGGGTGCCAGCATGGCGGACACCTTCGCCGCCGGCAAGTCCGTGATCAACGCCAACGGCTCCTGGATGATCGGCCAGTACACCGGCTATAAGGACATCCAGGTCGGCATCGCCCCGACCCCCACCGGTTCCAACGCCAAGCGCTCCAGCATGTACAACGGCCTTGCGGACTCCATCTATGCAGGCACCAAGAAGCCCGAGGCCGCCATCAAGTGGGTCGAATACCTGGGCTCCGCCGCCTGCCAGGACGTAGTTGCCGCCAAGGCAGTGGTCTTCCCCGCCATCAAGACCTCCGCCGACAAGGCCGTGGACGCTTTCAAAGCCAAGGGCGTGGACGTCACCCCCTTCAGCCAGCAGGTCAAGGACGGCACCACCTTCCTGTACCCCATTGCGGACAAAGCAGCCAAGGTTGACGGCATCATGAAGCCGGCCATGGACGCAGTGGTCTCCGGCAAGGCACCGGCCAGCTCCCTGACCCAGGCCAACGAACAGGTCAACGCCCTGTTCAAGTAGCCTCCACACGTGGCTGCGTTGTGGTCGCAGCCACCCCGCCGGGTGCCGCCGCCCCCTCCTCGCGGCGGCGGCGCCCGGCTTCCCCTTCCCGTGAATTTCTTCCTGTGCGTTACTTAACACGCAACCTTGAACATCGAAAGAGACCTCCCTATGGATCCCCTGCATCTCCGTTCCGCCGGCACCAGCCTGGTGATCAGCTTCGACAGCGGGGAGGCCGAGGTCATCCACTGGGGGGCCGATCTGGGCCCCGCCCTGCCGGACCTGGCCATCCTCGCCGCTGCCGTTCCGCCGTCGTCGATCGACGCCAGGGTTCCCGCCGGCCTGCTGCCCCAGGCGTCTTCCGCCTGGCGCGGGCGGCCCGCCCTGCGCGGCCACCGGATGACTGACGACGGCCCGGGGCATGACTTCTCGTCGCGCCTCCGCACCACGTCGGCGACGGCGGAGGGCACCAGCGCCACCATCGTGCAGGCCGATCCCGACACCGGCATCAGCGTCTCGTCGCACCTCACACTCCACCAGGGCGGCCTGCTGGAACTCCGGCATGCCGTCACCAACGAAGGCACCACTCCATTCCAGGTGGACGAACTGGCCACCGTCCTGCCCGTGGCGCCGGACGCCGTCGAACTTCTCGACCTGACCGGGCGGTGGTGCCGGGAACGCCACCCGCAGCGGCACGCCATCCAGCAGGGCACCTGGGTCCGCACCGGACGGCACGGGCGCACCGGGCACGACTCCTCCCTGCTGTTCGCCGCCGGCACCAAGGGCTTCGGAAACCGCCACGGCAAAGTCTGGGCGACGCATCTGGCCTGGAGCGGCAACCACGAGCAGTTCGCGGACACCATCGGCGACGGGCGGACCATGATCGGCGGCTCGGAGCTCCTGGGACCGGCAGAAGTTGTCCTCGCACCCGGGGCCAGCTACACCTCGCCTGCCCTGTTCGCGGCCTACTCGGACCGTGGCCTGGACGGCATCACCGAGGCTTTCTACAGCTGGTTCCGCTCCCGGCCCCATCACGTGCTCCCCGCCGCATCCACCGGCCTGCCCGCCGGCAAGGCCCGGCCCGTTGTCCTCAACGTCTGGGAAGCGGTCTACTTCAACCACAACCTTGAGGTGCTTACCGAGCTCGCAGAGTCCGCCGCGGACCTCGGGGTGGAGCGCTTCGTCCTCGACGACGGCTGGTTCCGCGGCCGCCGCGACGACCACGCAGGCCTGGGCGACTGGTACGTGGATGAAACCCTCTGGCCGGATGGCCTGGAACCCCTGATCGACGCCGTCACGTCGCGCGGCATGGAGTTCGGGTTGTGGGTGGAGCCGGAAATGGTGAACCTGGACTCAGATATCGCCCGCGCCCACCCTGAATGGATCGTGCGCCCGTCGGCGGCTGCGCACAAGGACGGCGGCCGGCTGCCGCTCGAATGGCGCAACCAGCACGTCATCGACCTGGTGAACCCGGCTGCGTGGCAGTACATTTACGACCGCATCGATGCCCTCCTGTCCGAAAACAACATCAGCTACCTGAAGTGGGACCAGAACCGGGACCTTGTGGAACACGGCCATGCGGGCCGCGCTTCCGTGCACGCGCAGACCCTTGCCGCGTACCGGCTGTTCGACGAGCTCCGCAAAGCCCACCCCGGCGTCGAAATCGAAAGCTGCTCCTCCGGCGGCGCCCGGGTGGACCTGGGCATCCTGGAACGGACGGACCGGATCTGGGCCTCCGACTGCAACGACGCCTTGGAGCGGCAGACCATCCAGCGCTGGACCGGAGCGGTGGTTCCGCCGGAACTGGTGGGCAGCCACATCGGCCCCACCACCTCGCACACCACGGCCCGCACCCACGATCTGTCCTTCCGCGCCATCACCGCCTTCTTTGGCCACTTCGGCATGGAATGGGATGTGCGCGGTGTGCAGGGAAGGGAGCGCGATGAGCTTCGGCGGATTGTGGGGCTGTACAGGGAGCACCGGGGCCTGGTCCACAGCGGGCGGCGGGTCAACGCCGACGTGGCTGACGAGTCGTTCCTGCTGCACGGGGTGGTGGCGGACGGCTCGCTGGCGGATGGATCTGTAGCGGAAGGCACGACGGCGGCCCTGTTCGCCGTCGTCAGCACCCGCACCTCCGCTGCCGAGCAGCCGGGGCGCATGGGACTTCCCGGCCTGGAACCGGAGCGGAATTACCGGGTGGAGCTCATCGCCCCTATCCAGGAGGACGCCGATTACGCGCACACCTTCACCCAGGCGCAGCCGCCGTCGTGGCTAGCTGGCGGCGCTGTTGCCGGCGGCCGCTTCCTGGCCGAGGTGGGGCTGCCGATGCCGGTCCTCAACCCGGAGCACGCACTGCTGCTGAAGGTCACTGCCCTCTAGGGAAGCAGGAACCCGGCCGCCGCCCATGGAAACGTAAAAATGCGCGGCGGGCCGGGCCACCCGATAGATTTGCAGGCATGACTGAAGCCTCCTCCACCGCTGATGCCGGCCGCGGCACCATCCTGGTCATTAATGGCCCCAACCTGAACCTGCTGGGTACGCGGGAGCCGGAGAAGTACGGCACCTCAACCCTTGCCGACGTGGAGCAGTTGGCCGCCTCCACCGCGAAGCAGCACGGCTTCGCCGTGGAGTGCGTCCAGTCCAACCACGAAGGCGTCCTGCTGGACGCCATTCACGCCGCGCGCGGCGCGGCGGCAGGAATCGTCCTGAACGCGGGGGCTTTCACGCACACGTCCGTGGCACTGCGGGACGCCCTGGCAGCCGTCCAGCTTCCCGCCGTCGAGGTCCACATCACCAATGTGCACCAGCGCGAGGAATTCCGGCACCACTCCTACCTGTCGCCCGTCTGCGCGGCCGTTATTGTGGGCGCCGGCGTGTTCGGCTACAAGCTGGCCATCGACTACCTGGCCGAGGTCCTGTAGCCGGAAGGATTACTTCTGGATGCATTGTCCCGAGGACACCGGGGATGACAGCGCCGGTGCCTGCTCCGCGACAGGCTCGAGGTCATTCATGCTGATGGCGAATCCCACTTCGGCGTCCGACGTTGCCTTGGCAAAGACAACCCCGGCCACCTGGCCGTCGGTGGTGAGCAGCGGGCCGCCCGAGTTGCCGGGCTGGACGTCCCCTGCGAGCCGGTAGATGTCCTCCGGCGAGGGGTTGTTGCCGTAGATGTCCGGGACCAGGACGGTGGCGATGTCCTGGACGGTGGCGGGCTTGGACTGGAAGGGTCCGCCGTGCGGGTACCCGGCGAACGCCGCCTGGCTGCCCCCGGGGAGATCGCGGCCCAGCGGCAGCGGCCGGGACGGCAGGTTGTCCACGGCCAGGACTGCCAGGTCCCGCCGGGTGTCGAAGTAGACCACACGGCCGGGCATGGCACCGCCGTCGGGCATCTCCACCACCGGCTGCGACACGCCCGCCACCACGTGCGCGTTGGTCACCACCCGGTCCGGGGACACTACAAAGCCGCTGCCGGTCTGGTTCTGGCCGCATTCATAGGCCGTTCCCGCGATCCGCAGCACGGACTGCGCCGCTTTGTTCAACGCGGGCGTGTTGGTGCTCGTGTTGGGGACCTGGACCTTCTGGCCCTGGTCCAGGCCCTCGAGCAGCGTGGGGATGCCGTTGCCGATCACCGTGGAACGCAGCTCAGCCATGGTGGCCTTGACCGGGGTGGGGGTCAACCCCTCAATGAAACGGATGACCTTGGACTCAGCCAGCTGCTGGGACACCACCGGCACGCCCAGGGAGCTGACGCTGAATGCCAGCATGGACATCACCAGTGCTGAGACCACCAGGTTGAGCACTCCGCCCACCAGCCGGTCAACCGCCCGAAGCGGCCCGATCCGCACTACGCCCCGGAGTTGCCGCCCCACCATGGTGCCCAGGCCGTGGCCAAGTGCCATCAGGACGACGGCGGCGGCGATGATGGCGGTAAGCCTCCACCCGGGGTCCGCTACGAAGGAGCTGACGAGGGGGACGGCGAAGAAGGCGGCGACGGCGCCGGCGGTAAACCCGGCGAGGCCGCCGACGGTGACGAGGAACCCGTTGCGAAGGCCATAGATCAGATATGACAACAGCGCCAGGATCAGGACGAGGTCCAGGACAGTCAGGCCGACCACAAAGGCTCCTTATTAACAGTTGAACCCCCATTCTAGTGGCGCACGCTGACAATCCTCTGTGGGGTGCAGCAGCGTGCGGCAGTTCCGGAACCGGCTGCATGCGGGCGTTTCGGCTGCCAAGTTCGTCACAGAACGTTGAAAATTCTGAAACAATGGCACAAGCGCCACAGCCGATACTTTTACTCAGGAGATTTCATGGACATCGAGGTACTGCGCCGAGCACCCCTTTTCGCCACGCTCGACGACGACGCATTCCGCCTGCTGACGGATGAACTTACCGAGGTGGACCTGTCCCGCGGAGCCTCCGTGTTCCGCGAAGGAGACCAGGGCGACCAGCTCTACTTCATCGTCTCCGGCAAGGTGAAGCTCGGCCGCACCTCCCCCGACGGCAGGGAATCCCTCCTGGCCATCCTGGGCCCGGGTGAACTCTTCGGCGAAATGGCGCTGTTCGATCCCAGCCCCCGCACGGCCACCGCCACGGCTGTGTCCGAAACCCGGCTGGCGGGGCTCAAGAACGAGAGCCTGAACGCCCTGCTGCGCACCCGCCCCGAGGTCTCGGCCCAGCTGCTGCAGGCCCTGGCCCGCCGCCTGCGCCGCACCAACGACTCCCTGTCCGACCTCGTCTTCTCCGACGTCCCCGGCCGCGTGGCCAAGGCCCTGCTGGACCTTGCAGACCGCTTCGGCCGCCCGGCAACGGACGGCGTCCTGGTGGCTCACGAGCTCACGCAGGAGGAACTGGCACAGCTCGTGGGCGCATCCCGGGAAACGGTGAACAAGGCCCTGGCCGAATTCGTGCAGCGCGGCTGGCTCCGCCTGGAGGCCCGTGCAGTGGTCATCCTGGACATGCAGCGCCTCCGCCAGCGCTCCCGCTAGGACCATACAAGAAAGGCCGCCCCAAGGGGCGGCCTTTTCTGTTGCGCGGATGCGGGAGTCAGTTCTTCTGTACGTCCAGTTCGACGACGGCCCATGACAAGGCGGGAAGGCTGAGCCGCAGCTCGCAGCCGTTCGCTTTTGCCCCTTCCAGGGGCTTCAGGCCCACGCGGCCCGGATTCTCCCGGTCGTTGATGCTGAAACGGTCGCCACCTTCCGGGATTTCCAGCACTTCCGCCCTGAGCACCCGCTGTGCGTCGAAACCCCGCAGGGCCACCTCCACGTCCGCAGCCTCGTCAAGGCCGCGGTTGGCGAGGAACATTGCAACGCGGCCCGTTTCCTCGTTCCATGTGGCGCTGACGTCCACCAGGTCGGTGTCACCAAAGCGGGCGCTGGCGTACTTGTCCGAGTCGACCGACAACTGCAGGATCCGGCCCTTCGCCAGTTCTGCCATCCGCGAGAACGGGTGGAAGATGGTTTGGCGCCACGCCGGGCCGTTCTCCTCGCTGAAGATGGGGGCAATAACGTTGACCAGTTGTGCCTGGTTGGCGATCTTGACCCGGTCGCCGTGGCGGAGCAGCGAATTAAGAAGGGTGCCGACGACGACGGCGTCCGTCACGTTGTACTTGTCCTCAATGACCCTGGGGTGTTCGCGCCAGCCGGCCTTGGAAACGTTGTGCGGCTGGTCCTCCGTGTCGAGGCCGCGCTGGTACCAGACGTTCCACTCGTCGAAGGACAAGTTGATGTGCTTCCTGTGCTTGCCCTTTGCCCGGACCGCATCAGCGGTGGCGATGACGGATTCGATGAAGTAGTCCGTGTCAACCGCGCTGGCAAGGAAACTGCCAACGTCCCCGTCGTGCTCCTGGTAGTAGGCGTGCAGTGAAACGTAGTCCACTTCGTCGTAGGTGTGCGTCAGGACTGTTTGCTCCCAGGCGCCGAAGGTGGGCATGCCGGAGTTCGAGCTGCCGCAGGCTACAAGTTCGATGTCGGGATCCACGAACCTCATCGCTTTTGCGGCCTCCTGCGCCAGGCGGCCGTACTCTTCGGCCGTCTTGTGCCCGATTTGCCAGGGGCCATCCATTTCATTGCCCAGGCACCAGAGCTTGATGTTGAAGGGATCCTTGTGTCCGTTCTTGGCCCTCAGGTCTGAAAGGCGGGTTCCGCCGGGATGGTTGGCGTACTCGACGATCGCCCGGGCAGCGTCCACTCCCCTGGTGCCCAGGTTGATGGCTTCCATGATTTCGGTCCCCGCCTGCCGGGACCAGTCCACAAACTCGTGAAGGCCGAAGGCATTCGTTTCTACGGTGTGCCATGCGCCATCAAGCCGGCGGGGCCGGTCCTGCCGCGGGCCGATCCCGTCTTCCCAGTCGTAGCCGGATACGAAGTTGCCGCCCGGATAGCGGATGACTGTGGCTCCGAGTTCCTTGACGAGTTTGAGGACGTCCTGGCGGAAGCCGTTGTCGTCGGCCTCCGGATGGCCCGGTTCGTAGATGCCGGTGTACACGCACCGGCCCATGTGCTCCACGAACGAGCCAAAAAGCCGGCGGGGCACGTCGCCGATGGTGAAGTCGCGATCGAGGGTAATCCTGGCGCGGGACATATGCAGTGTCTCCTTGGAATTGAAAAGGCGTGTGGTGGAAATGGAGGTTGGGTGTCAGGTTCCAGCGAGTCCGGTCGTCGCCACGCCCTTGATGATCTGGCGCTGGAAGAACAGGAAGAGCAGGATCAGGGGCAGGGCCGCGAGCAGCGCGGACGCCATGTTCTGGGCGTACTGGATGCCGTAGGCACTCTTGATGGTCTGAAGTCCCACGGGGAGGGTCAGGACGGACCCGTCATTGGTGGCAATGAAGGGCCAGAGGAAGTTGTTCCAGGCGCCGATGAACACGAAGATCGCCACGGCAGCGAGGATGGGGCGGGACAACGGAAGGATGACCTGGAGGAAGATCCGCATGCGGCTGGCCCCGTCCATGACCGCCGCTTCCTCGAGCTCACGCGGGATCTGGTCGAAAAACTTCTTGAGCACGAACACCATGGCGGGGTGGATGACCTGCGGCAGGATGATGGCCCAGGAAGTATCGATCATATGCAGTGCCACCATTTGGTAGAACAGCGGAATGATGAGGACGGGCGGCGGAATGATGATGGACGCGATGATCACCGTCATCAGGACCTTCTTGCCCCTGAAGTCAATCCGGGACAGCGCATAGGCCACCAGCGCCGAAATGGCCAGCGTAATGACAGTGATGGCGGCAGAGGTGTACAGGGAGTTCCACGTCCAGAGCGGGATGTTGCCATCCTGGAAAACCTTGATAAACGCGTCGGCAGTAAAGCCCGACGACGGGATCCAGCTGATCTTCGGGGCTGCGGCGTCCGTCTCGCTCTTGAAAGCGGTGGCGGTGGCCCAGGCGAAGGGCACCAGCCACAGGACGGCCAGGAGCGCGGCGGCTGCCAGGACTGCTACCCGGCCTGGGGTCATCCGGGCGCCGGACTTCCTGGGCGGGGCGGAGTCCAAAGAGGAGGAAACGGGGCGGGTGAGGGTTTGGGTTGCCATGGTTATGCGCTCCTGCGGCGTGTAATGAGGAACTGGATGACTGAAACCGCCACGATCAATCCAAAGAAGATGTAGGAAATGGCCGCGGAGTATCCCAGGCGATAGCCGGTGAAGCCGGTTTCAAAGATGTACTGCACCACGGGTCGGGTGGAACCGCCGGGACCGCCTGCCGTCATTTGGTAGACCTGGTCGAAAATCTTGAGCGAGGCCAGGATCTGGAGGAGGACGATCATGACGGTGGTGGGAGCCAGTTGCGGCAGGGTGATCGAGAAGAACTGCCGCCAGGCCCCGGCGCCGTCCAGTGATGCTGCCTCGTAGTGCTGGACGGGGATGTTCTGCATGGCAGCCAGATACAGGAGGAAGTTGAAGCCCACCGTCCACCAGAGGGTAGCGATGACAATGGCCCACATGGCGACGCCGGGATCGTTCAGCCAAGCCACCTTCGGCAGGCCGATCCTGGCCAGCGAGTCGTTGATCAGGCCCAATTGGGGGTTGTACATCCAGGTGAAGAACAGGGATACGACGGTGGAGGCCAACAGGTACGGGGCAAAGTAGGAAAGCCGCCACAGCCACTGTGCCGGCAGCCCGGCATTGACCAGGGCCGCCATGACCAGCGCAACGATGACCAGGGGTACCGTGCTGATGACAGTGAAGTACAGGGTGTTGCCCATGGAGTGCCACATGTCGGCGTCGGCGAGGGCCTCGGCGTAATTCGCGAAGCCGATGATGCTGTCGTTGGCGCCGGTGAGTGACTTGCCGGTCAGGCTCATGTACAGCCCGTACAGCAGCGGCCACACGAGGAAGACCAGGAAGAACGCCAGGAACGGCGTAGCAAAAGCCCATCCGTTGATGGTGTCCCTGCTCCCCCGGCTGCGTTGCCGGATTGGGTTGGGCGTGCCCTGGTGGGACAGTTTATGACGGGAGAGACCGGGCAGCGGCCCCGCCTGTCCTTCGCTGTTGCGGGATGTTGCTAGTGAACTCATGTGGGACTCCTATGTCGCTTGGCGGTTCACACCGGGTTGGGACGGGAGAGAAGGGTGTTGGTGCGCCGTACGAAGGCATCCCAGCCGTCAGCCGCCTTGTCCCGGCCGAGGAGCACGTTCTGCACCGTATCGGCGAAGTAGGTCTGCCAGTCGGATCCCGACCCGCTGAACCAGGCCTCGGGGTCGTAGGCAATGATGTCCGCGGCATTCGCGTAGTGGATTTGCGGGGTGAGGTCGCGGTAGGCCTGGGACTGCACAACCGGCTGGTAGGCGGGGATGTGCCCTGCCTCGGCCCAGGACAGCGAGCCTTTGAGGATGTCGCTGACGAATTTATAGACGTCGCGGCGCTTGGCATCGTCAACGTTCAACTGCCGGGGAAGTACGAAGGAATGCGAGTCAGCGTAGGCTGCCGGTGTCCCGTACAGGGTGGGGATGGTGGCGGCGTCGACGGGCAAGTTTGCCTTCTTGAAGGTAGGAAGTTCCCAGACCCCGCTAAAGAGCATGCCCGACCCTCCGCGGGCGAACTCGGCGATTCCGGTACTGATGTCACCGCTCTGGGCCGCAATGGTGTCGTCGAAGAGCGATGCCATGAACTCCAGTGACTCAACTGCCGCTTCATTGTCCGCGACCATCGGCTTGCCTGGCGTCAACTCCATATCCGCGCCGTGCTGCCGGTAGAGGGTGTAGAAGAGGCGCCACATCTGTGAACCACTGCCCAGGTATCCGAAGGAAAGTCCGTGCGTCTGCGTCACCTTCTGCATTTCCCGGGCGATGCTAAGGAACTCCTGGGGCGACCCAGCTTCCTGCAGTTGCCCGTTGCCGGCAAGCAGTCCTGCCTTCTCCGCAACGTCACGGTTGTAGAACATGACAAACGGATGCGAATCCAAGGCGAGCGAGAAGACTTGTCCACTGTGCTGGCTCTTGTCCCATATTCTCGGCGCGAAGCTTTCGGCTGTCACCCCGTGCTCCGCCAAGAGTCCCAGGTCCCACGGGTCGATCAGTCCCCCGGGAGCATATCCCGGCACCCTGCTGGCATGCATGATGGCCAGTTCCGGCGGCCGGCCGCCAGCCGACGCCATGGCCAGCTTGGTGTAGTACGGCGGTCCCCATGCAAGGACGGTGGGGTGCACCCTGAACCCGGGGTTGGCATCGTTCACCTTGCCGATCATGTCCTGCATCTTGATGCCGTCGCCGCCGGACAAGAGATGCCAGAACTGGATATCCCGCGGGGCCGCTGCGGAGGCATTTCCGCCGCAGCCGGACAAGGCAGCCGCGGCGAACACGCTTCCCAATGCTGCGGTTCCGGACAGTAGCCCGCGTCTCGACAGTTGCCTGCCCTCGAAAAAATCAAACTGCTTCACCCGTCACTCCTTTGGATGGGTCCGCTGAAAAGCCATTCCGTTGCCACAACCGCTGCTGCCGGGGGGTCCCGAGTCATTTTCACGCAAGTCGGGTGTGACGCACGCCTCACATTACATCGATGTAATAGACCGTGCAATGAATATTTGTTAGCGCTCGCAAAGTGATTTGCCTGTCTCAATTTCCAAAGCCGGTGAAGGGAACGGAGCCAGGCCTTAGGAGGATGAACTTTCCCGCTCGACGATCGCGTAGTCCACGGCGACCACCTTTTGGGGTCCCCCGCGGTCGCCCATCCGTTCCGTGAGGAGGCGCAGGGCTTCACTGGCCACCCGCCGCTTATCAAACGAAACGGTCGTCAACGACGGAACGGCGTACTGCGCGTCGGCAATGTCGTCGAACCCAGCCACCGCTACGTCGTCCGGAACCCTCAGGCCGCGCTTCCACAGGACGCTGAGGGCACCGATGGCCATCGAATCCGTGAAACAAAAGAGCGCTTCGGGAGCCGGACGTGAGTCGAGATAGGCTGACAGCGCGTTGGCCGCAGCATCCGGGCTCCATTCTTCACACGGGATGATCAACGAGTCATCCCAAGGAATGCCCAGTTCCGCGAGTGCGGCCCGGTACCCGCGGGTACGCAGTACGGCCGCGGCAGAACCCCTGCCCTCCGCGGCACCCAGGACGGCGATGCGGCGCCTGCCCGTCCTCCCCAGCGCCAGTGTCATGTCACGGGCAGCGGCAACACTGTCCACCCACACTCGGTCGGCGAGCTTCTGCGTGACCTCCCCCAGCAGCACCACCGGCGGAAGGGAGACTCCCACTTTGACGGCACTTTCGTCCAGTACCACGGGGTTGAGGATGAGCCCGTCAATCAGGTTGGAGCGGGCACGCGACATCAGCTCGTATTCGCGGGTGGGATCGGATCCCGTCTCCTCGATCTGTACGCTCCACCCCTGTTCGTGGGCCACTTCAACCACGTTATGGGCGATTTCCGCCGAGTAGGGGGTAGCCAGGTCCGGCAACGCCAGGGCAATGACGCCGGACCTGCCGTTGCGCAGGCCCCGGGCAGACAGATTTGGGACGTAATCCAGCTCCGCCATGGCCTGCTCAACCCTGAGCCGGGTGGGACCACTGACCGGAATGATTCCGTTCATGACGTTGGAGACCGTTTTTGGCGAAACCCCTGCCAGGCGCGCTACGTCTTTGACCGTCGCCCGCAAAGGCGCCCCCTTGCTCCCGGTGTGGCTTTTGACCGATATTACTCTGGCCGCCGGCGCGTCAGCGTTCGCGCTGGTGGTCACCCGCCACGGTTTTCGCGGCCTCGACTTCGAGCATGAGCTTGCCGTCTTCCTCGACCAACGTGGGCTGGTACACATGCGGCTTGCGCTTGTAGCTCAGGTAGGCGATGCAGCCGTTGGCGGCCGCCATCTTCTCGAGCATGATTTCGGAGCCGGGAACCAGCAGTTCACCCAGTGGGCGGCCCACGGTGTTCTCCTGGCCGGCCTCGTCGCCGAGGGCGCTGGTGTTCCGGTCCTGGATCACCTGCGCAACGTTGACCCACCGGCCCCAGACGCCCTTGCCTTCGAGCAAGGACGGCTCCTGGCCGAGCGGCACGGTGGCCGCAAAGTAGCGTGTGTCGAACCGGCGGTGCGCGAAGTCGGGACTGCGCCAGTTGACGAGGGATTTGAGCAGGTCCGTGCGCAAGGACAGGCCACGCTTGCCAAGCACCTGGGCAAGCGTCTTCTCCTGGTCAGCCACCGCAATGCGGGCCCGCATCCATTCGGGCGTGGAGGTAGCCTCGACGGTGTTGGACATGTCGGGACCGGCCAGCAGGATGCCCGTTTCCTCGAACAGTTCCCGGACCGCACCCACCACGTGGCGGCGTGCCAACCCTATGTCGTCAGTCCCCATCTGCTCGGCCCAATACTGCGGCGACGGGCCCAGCCAACCCATGGCGTCGTCGTCGGCCGGGTCGAGGGAACCGCCCGGGAACGCGAGCACGCCCAGCGGCGAGGAGCCGGGCCGGTAGCCCAGCCACGTCTCCAGGCCGGTGGGCGAATCGCGGAGGAGGACCACCGAGGAGGCGAAGCGGGCGGCACGGGGGGTCCGCTCGCCGTGTTCGAGCCAGCTTTGCGCTGCCCCTTCAAGATCCTGGGGAAGTGCAAATAGGCGTCGTGCGAGGTGTGGCAAGGGAATTGTCCGGTCTTAGCTGAATTCGGCGATCAGCTCGACCTCTACGGGAGAGTCGAGCGGAAGTACGGCAACGCCGACGGCGGAACGGGCATGCTGCCCGGCGTCACCAAGAACACGGCCCAGCAGTTCGGAAGCGCCATTGACGACGGCGGGCTGGCCCGTGAACGAGGGATCCGAAGCGACGAATCCGACGACCTTGACGATGCGGGTGATCCGGTCGAGGTCGCCGATGACGCTCTTGACGGCGGCGAGGGCATTTACAGCGCAGACGGCGGCGTATTTCTGTGCGTCCTCCGGGGAAACGGTGGGCTCGTCGGCGTACCCTTCTGTACCGCCCGACACCTTGCCCGTAGCTTCGAGTTTGCCGTTAATAAACGGCAACTGCCCAGAGGTGTAGACATGGCTTCCGGAAACCACGGCGGGAACGTAGGAGGCCACCGGGGCGGCGACCTCCGGAAGCGTGATTCCAAGTTCCGCCAGGCGCTGTTCGACGGCGGACACGGGCGCCGTTGCCGCGCTGGACTGGGCTTCTGCTGGTGTGCTCATTACTGCTTCTCCCTTTTGAGGTAGGCGACAAGGCCGTTGCCGTCCGGTCCGGGGACTACCTGGACGAGCTCCCAGCCGTCCTCTCCCCACTGGTCCAGGATCTGCTTTGTGGCGTGAATGATGAGCGGAATCGTCGCGTACTCCCATTTGGTCATGAGAGAAAGCGTAGCCGTTGCCGGTAAAGTGGAAAACATGGCGACTCGCAACAACCCCTTATTCGACACTGCCACCACACTGGGTAAAATCCTTCTTTTCCTTGGTGTGAGCGCGATTTGCGGTGTCCTGGTGGCCGGCCTGCTGGTCCCCGCCGCGGCCGTTTCCGGCAGTGCGGCAAGCGGTTCCATCGACTTCTTCGACTCCCTCCCGGCGGAGCTGAAGGTCGATCCCCCGAGCCAGACCACCCGGATCCTGGCCGCGGACGGCAGCGAGATCGCCAGCGTCTACACGGAGAACCGCACCAAGGTCCCGCTGGACCAGATTTCCCCGAACATGAAGAACGCCATCATCGCCGTGGAAGACAGCCGCTTCTACGAGCACGGCGGTGTGGACACCACCGGCATCCTTCGTGCGCTGGTCGCCACCGCCCGCGGCAACAAGCAGGGCGCATCAACCATTACGCAGCAGTACGTCAATAACGTCCTCAACGCGAACCTCGCCGCCGCCGGTGAGGAAGATCAGATCAAGCTCAACGGCGTCAACAAGGGCGTTGGGGACAAGCTCCGCGAGATGAAGCTCTCCATCGCCCTGGAGAAGGATTTCAGCAAGGACCAGATCCTTGAGGGCTACCTGAACATCGTGTTCTTCAACCGTGACGCGTACGGCATCGAAGCCGCTTCGCGCTACTTCTTCAGCACCACCGCCAAGGATCTGACCCTGCCGCAGGCAGCACTCCTGGCCGGCCTGGTGAACAGTCCCTCGGCCTTCGACCCCATTACCAACCCGGAGAAGTCAAAGCAGCGCCGCGACCTGGTGCTGGGGCTGATGAAGGACCAGAAGAAGATCACTCCCGAGGAGTACGAGGCCGCCGTGGCGACGCCGGTGGAGCCGAAGGTAACCCAGCCCAAGCAGGGCTGCTCCTATGCGGCCACCGCCCCGTACTTCTGCGATTACATCCTCCACCTGCTGGAGAACAACCCCGCCTACGGTGCGGACGTCAAGGACCGGCAGCGGCTGATCTACGGCGGCGGCCTGACCATCACCACCACGCTGGACCCCAAGGCCCAGGCCACCGCCCAGGAGCAGGCAAATGCCGCCACGGGGGCCAACCCGGACAAATGGGGCGCCTCGATGGTTTCCGTCCAGCCAGGCACCGGCAAAATCATCTCGATGGCCCAGAACACGACGTTCCTGCCGGGCCAGGGGTTCGACTCGCAGTTGAACTTTAACGTGGACAAGCTGGACAAGGACGGCAACGACCTCAACGGCGTCGGCGGTTTCCAGCCCGGTTCCACCATGAAGCCGTTCACCTTCGCCGAGTGGCTGAATGAAGGCAAAACCATGAACACGGTGGTTAACGCCGCCCAGCGGGTCTACCCCATCGGCTACCCGTGGAAGGACACCTGCGGCAAGGTCGTGGACGGTTACAGCACGGCCCAGAAGAACGCTGGTTTGGGCGCCGCAGATGACCTGCAAAATGCTGAGCCGCAGTGGTACCGACCGCTGACAGTCCTCGAAGGCCTCTACAACTCCATCAATACTGTGACGTTTGCGTCCGCCGCCCAGCTGGATCTGTGTGGAATCCAGAAAATCGTGGATGCAACGGGAATGCACAGTGGCCTGCCCTCCGGAGACGACCCTCACCCGAAGATCGACATGTCGACACTGGGCAACCTGCTGGGTTCCACCCAGACGTCGCCGCTGACCATGGCGAGTGCCTTTGCCACGTTCGCGAATGACGGCAAGTACTGCGAGCCCATTGCCATCACCTCGGTAGTCGATGCCACCGGCAAACAGCTCCCGGCCCAGTCCAGCAGCTGCCGTGACGCCATCAAGCCGGAAGTTGCCCGCGGTGTGAACTACGCGCTGCAGGAAGTGTTGAACCGCGGTTCAGGTTCGCTGATCCAGCCGCGCATCTCCACGAAGACCAGCTTCCCCATCGGTGCCAAGACCGGTACGTCGAACCTCAATGGTTCCACCTGGGTTGTTGGCCACACCACGGGGCTGGCAACCGCTGCCTGGTTCGGGGATCCGCTCGGCAACCAAGGCCGCGCAGGGCAAAACGTCACGATCAACGGCAAGTTTTACCAGGGCATTGACGGCTACATGATCGCCGGGCCCATGTTCTCCAACTACATGTTGAAGATCGCCCCGGGCTACGGTACCAATCCGTTCCCGGAACCGCCGAGCAACATGGTCAACGGGACCACCCGTACCACCACTCCGGCCACCACCGCTCCGCAGGCCCCCGCTCCGGCCCCGCAGGTCACCCAGGCCCCCGCTCCGGCCCCGCAGGTCACCCAAGCCCCGGCTCCGGCTCCCGCCCCCACCAGCAATGGCAACGGGAACGGGAATGGAAAGGGCAACGGCTGACCGCGCATGAACATCGATAGCCTGGCAGGCCGCGCCCGATCGATCGGGCGCGGCTTTGCCGTTACCGCGGGCGCCGGAGCCGCGGCCGGAATGGCCGCTTTCGGGTATGGCCTGTGGGAAAAGAACCAGTTCGTCCTCCGCGAAGAGACCCTGGCCCTCCTGCCGCCCGGCCGCGCCCCGTTCCGGATCCTGCACTTGAGCGACATCCATTTCGTGCCGGGACAGCGGAAGAAGGCTGACTGGCTGGGGTCACTGGCCGACCTTCGGCCGGATCTGGTGGTCAATACTGGAGACAACCTCAGCCATGTCAAAGCAGTGGACCCGCTCCTGGACGCATTGAAGCCACTGCTGCAGTTCCCTGGCGTCTTTGTCCCGGGCTCCAACGACTACTTCGCGCCCAGTCCCAAGAACCCGGCGTCTTATCTGCTGGGACCATCCAAGGTGAAGCCAAAGCCGGTTGCCCTCGACTGGCCGCGGCTGCGGTCGGGCTTCGGCATGAGCGGCTGGGTGGACCTGACCAACCGCCACCAGTCGCTGGTTCTCAACGGCATGCGCTTCGATTTCTCGGGGGTGGACGATCCCCACCTGAAGCGGGAACGGTACGCGGGCTGGCCCCGCGGAACGGTAAGCCAGGATGCCAAGGACCACCTCAAGGTCGCGGTCATCCATGCGCCCTACCAACGGGTGCTGGACCACTTCACGGAAAGCGGCGCCGACCTCCTGCTGGCAGGCCACACGCACGGCGGGCAGCTGTGCATCCCGGGGTATGGTGCCGTGGTGGCCAACTGCGACATCCCCACCTGGCGGGCAAAGGGCCTCCACGACTGGTCCAGCAACGGAAGCACGACGCCGGTGAACGTCTCCGGCGGCATCGGCACCTCGCGCTTCGCACCAGTCAGGATCGCCTGCAAGCCGGAGGCTGTACTGCTGACCCTCACTTCCCCAGGCTGAACCGGAGCATTACGGTCCGCAATAACTGGGCAAGCAGTCGCCGGGGTGTCACGATAGCTGTGAATCGTCTCACGCCCTTGGCATAGGGTAGTTGCTACAGGAAACTACATTCGTTTTAGAGCTTGAGAAGCGGGCATGGCCAAGCAGACTCCATTCTTTCGATCCATCGGCCGTCTCTACCCCCATGTCCGGCCCATCATGCCCCGCCTTTTGCTCGGGCTTCTCTGCGCGCTCCTGGCCAGCATCGTGGCGCTGACCATCCCGCAGGTGCTCCGGATCCTGGTCAACACCGCGCTTCAGCCCGGCGGAGCACCGGAAGCGGTGTGGACGTCCGCGGGCGTCATCCTGGTGCTGGGCGTCGCGGAAGCTGGACTCGTGGCCCTGCGCCGGCAGTTCGTCATCAACCCGGCCACGTCGGTGGAAACCCGGATGCGGGTGTCCCTCTACGACCACCTGCAGGACCTGACCGTTTCGTTCCACGACCGGTGGGGTTCGGGCCAGTTGCTGTCCCGCGCCATGACGGACTTGAACTTCCTGCGCCGCTGGATGGCCTTCGGCGCCATCATGCTGGTGGTCACCACCCTCACCGTGATTATTGGCATCGTGGCCATGTTTTCCATGAGCTGGCAGCTGGCCCTGATCTTCCTGGCTGCGGCCGTCCCCATTACGATCAACAGCTTCCGGTTCCGCACCCGGTTCAGCAAAGTAGCGCGGCGCAGCCAGGACCAGGCCGGTGACCTTGCCACCACCGTGGAGGAATCCGTCCACGGCATCCGTGTCCTCAAGGCATTCGGCCGCAGCCGGGAAGCCCTGGAGAACTTCAATGAACAGGCGGAGGAACTGCGCCAGACGGAGATCGCGAAGGCGCGGCACCAGGCAACGTTTACCCTGGTGGTCACTCTTCTCCCCGAACTCGCCCTGGGCGCCGGGCTGGTGGTCGGCGTCATGCTCTGCGCCAGCGGCCAGCTGAGCATCGGGGCGCTGGTGGCATTCTTTGCCACGGCCGCCGTCATCGCCTCCCCCGTTGAGTTCTCCGGCATGCTGCTGGCCATGGCACTCACGGCTAAGTCCGCCGTCGACCGCCACTACGAAGTGATGGACACCCCGAACTCCATCACCAGCCCTGCCCAGCCCCGCCGACCGGACGAACTGGCCGGGGCGCTCCGCTTCAGTGATGCGACGTTCGCCTTTGAGGACGCACCGGACAGGCCCATCCTCAAGGACATCAACCTGGACGTCCGCCCCGGCGAAACCATGGCCCTGGTGGGCATCACCGGCAGCGGCAAGAGCGCCCTGATCCAGCTGGTGCCGCGGCTGTACGACGTGACCGGCGGCGCCATCACCATCGACGGTGTGGACATCCGGGACTTCGACGTGGACGAACTCCGCCGGATCGTCGGGGTGGCTTTCGAGGACACCACGCTCTTTTCCAACTCGGTGCGGGACAATGTCCTCCTCGGAGCGCCCACCCGGAGCGACGAAGTATTGGATGAAGCCCTCGATGTGGCTCAGGCACACTTTGCGTACTCCCTCCCGGAGGGTGTTGACACGCTGATCGGCGAGGAGGGCCTGAGCCTGTCCGGCGGCCAGCGCCAGCGCATAGCCCTGGCCCGTGCCATCGCTGCCCGGCCCCGCGTCCTTGTCCTTGACGATCCCCTGTCCGCCCTCGATGTCCACACCGAGGAACTGGTGGAGGTCCGGCTCCGTGAGGTGCTGAAGGACACCACCACCCTGATCGTGGCGCACCGCCCCTCCACCGTGGCCCTCGCCGACCGGGTGGCGCTGCTGGAGGACGGCCGCATCACCGCCGTGGGGACACACACCGGACTGTTGGCCTCGAACCACCACTACCGGTACGTCATAGCCAGCCTGGACCGGGAGCCGCGGGACCTGGACTCCGAACTGTCTGCCCTTGAGGACCAGGCAGAGGAAGTGACCCGATGAGCACGGCAACGTTCGGCACCGCCAACGAAGACAACGCGCACCTCAGCAAGAGCGACAGCAGGGCAGTACGGCGCCGGTCGATCGCCTTGCTGGGGTCGCTGATCCGTCCGGTGCGGTTACGGTTCTGGCTGACCATCGCCATGGTGGTCCTCTCCCAGGCTGCCCGGGTGGCGGGGCCGGCGCTGATCGCCTTTGGCATCGATCACGCCCTCCCGGCCCTCCGGTCCGGGGACAACGCCCCGCTGGTGTTCACCGGCGTCGCCTACCTCCTGGCAGCCATTGCGACGGCGGGACTCACCGCCCTGTACGTCACCTCCACGGCGCGGCTCAGCCAGGCCATGCTCCTGGACCTGCGGGTCCGCGTCTTCCGCCACACGCAGCGGTTGAGCCTGGAATTCCACGAGAAGTACACTTCCGGCCGGATCATCGCCCGGCAGACGTCGGACCTGGAGGCGCTGCGCGAACTGCTCGATTCGGGCGTCAGCTCCCTCGCGTCCGGAATCTTGTTCATGGCCTTCACGGCCGCCACCATCTTTGCCCTGGACTGGCGGAGCGGCCTGCTGGTGCTGGCCGCCGGCGTGCCCATGTTCTTCCTGTCCCGCTGGTACCAGAAGCATTCACAGATCGCCTTCCGCGAGTCCCGCGTGGTTTCCGCCCGGTTGATCGTCCACTTCGTGGAAACCATGACCGGCATCCGCGCCGTCAAGGCCTTCCGCAAGGAGAAAGAGAACTCGGAGCGCTACGGACAGCTCGCAGAGGACTACCGGCTGGTCACCGTCCGCTCCATCAACCTCAACGGCATCTTCCAGCCCGGACTGGTCCTGATCGGCAACGTCTGCGTGGCCGTGGTGCTGCTGGTGGGTGGATTCCGGGTACTGGGCGGCGGCCTGGCCGTGGGCGTGCTCCTGGCCCTCATCCTCTCCACAAAGCGGTTCTTCCAGCCCGTGGACCAGATGGCCATGTTCTACAACTCATTCCAGAGTGCCCAGGCAGCCCTGGAGAAAGTCTCGGGCCTTCTCCAGGAGGTGCCCACGGTCCGGCCGCCGAAGACTGCGGTACCCCTTCCCAACGCCACGGGCCGCATCGACTTCAACGCCGTCGAATTCCGCTACGGCGACGATGGACCACTCGTGGTTCCCCGCCTGGACCTGCACATCCCTGCAGGGCAGACTGTGGCCCTCGTGGGCCAGACGGGAGCAGGAAAGTCCACCCTGGCCAAGCTGATCGCCCGGTTCTACGATGTCACCTCCGGCTCACTCACCCTGGACGGCGTGGACCTTCGCGACCTGGCCACCACCGATCTCCGCCGGAACATTGTGATGGTCACCCAGGAGGCTTTCCTGTTCAGTGGCTCGGTGGCGGACAACATCGCCCTGGGGCGGCCGGAAGCATCCCGCGCCGAAATTGAAGAGGCGGCGAAATCGGTGGGCGCGCACGAGTTCATCCTTGAGTTGCCCGAGGGATATGACACGGACGTCAACAAGCGTGGCGGGCGCGTCTCCTCCGGCCAGCGGCAGCTGATCAGCTTTGCCCGCGCGTTCCTGGCCCGGCCGGCAGTGCTGATCCTGGATGAGGCCACCTCATCCCTTGACATCCCGTCCGAACGCCTGGTGCAGGCCGGCCTGGCACGGCTGCTCGCCGGGACGGAGGCTGCCCGCAGGACGGCTCTGATCATCGCGCACCGGTTGTCCACAGTGGAGACCGCGGACCGTGTCCTGGTGGTCCATGACGGACGGATCGTGGAGGACGGCACGCCCGAGGAGCTGATCGGCGGCGGCGGACGCTTCGCCGACCTGCACGGGGCGTGGAAGGATTCCCTGGTCTGAGCCCGCGCAGGGCGCCGCTGGCCAGGATTTCGCATCGAGGGCGGGAATCGGCTATCCTTGTAAAGTTGCTTTTGCAGCGGATCGGGATGTAGCGCAGCTTGGTAGCGCGCTTCGTTCGGGACGAAGAGGTCGCAGGTTCAAATCCTGTCATCCCGACCAACAGTGAAAGAGGGTCTCCTTGCGGAGGCCCTCTTTTTTGGTCTCAGTACGGTCACAGCAGCCGGCTGTCACTTAACAGAAACAGCCCCGGAGCTGTTGCTCCGGGGCTGTTTCATCGCCTCCTGTTGATGAGGAAGCTGTTTACATCGGGTCCGGCCAGTTGCCCACGTAGGTGGTGTACGTGGTGTCCGTCGTGTCGGTGCTCTTCTTGCCCTTGACCGGCTTGGACATCGGGTCCGGCCAGTTGCCCACGGCTACCGAGGTACCGCTGTGGTCCGCGAGGGAACCGGCAGACAGCACGGCAGGAGCCGCAGCGGAAAAGGCCAGCGCGCCGGCCATGACGGCCGCAGTTGCGATCTTCTTCAACATAGAAAGGTTCCTCAATACGAGTCGGATTCGTTACAAAGCCAGCACTGTCCTTGTTGACACACATTGTAAAATATTTTCCACAGGGGCTGTCAAGCATTTGGCGGCCCAGCTGTCCGGAAGGAGGAAGCGCCGTGGGCAATGGATTCGGAGAAAAGCTCCGAGCGGAACGCCTTGAGCGTGGACTGACGCAGGCCGAACTGGGCAAGGACCTGTATTCACCAAGCTACATTTCCCTGCTCGAAACCGGCCGGCGTGAACCGACGGCGGAAGTGATCGAGGAACTGGCCCGCAGGTTGGAGCTGGCGCCGAAGGCCCTGGAGGCCTGGAGCCAACCCATCTCCGTCAGCGACGCGGAATACGTGCTCGCCGGGCTTTATGCACGTCAGGCATGGGACCTTAGGGATTACGAACTGGCCGCAAGCCACGCTGCAACCGCAGCGAAAATCGCCCTTGAGGGCCGCAACACCAGCGCCTGGTGGAACATGATGTATATGCAGGCGGAATGCCTCATCAAACAGGGGAACTGGCAGGAATGCCAGCGGATCATGGAACACCTGCTGGAGCACCCCATGGCCACGGAATCCGCGGGCCTGGCGGTCCGCGCCCGGCAGATGCTGGCAGGGGTCTGCCAGGGACAAGGGCAGCTCAGTGCCGCTGTGGAACATGCCAGCGAGGCAGTGAAACTGTGCTCGCAACTGCCGAAGGGTTCCACCCTGATCATCGGCGCCTACCGGGCACTGATCGGTGCACTCGCCGAAAGCGGCCGGCTGGACGAAGCCTGGAAATACTGTCAGGCAATGATTGACCACGTGGACGAGCTCTCCATGACCCAACTCGCCGGCGAAGTGGCCTGGGTGGTGGGAAACGTCGCGTTCATGCGCCACGACTACACCGAGGGCGTCAAACACCACGAACGGGCCGCGCGGCTCCTCTCCCCCGCCAACGACATCGAACTCTGGGCCCGGTTCAACAAGGCCTCCGCGGCGGTGCGCCTTTCCTCCGGGATTGTCGAGCCGGAAACCCTGTCGTCAATCGAGCGCGCTGAACTGGCGCTGTCCATTGTCGGTGGAAACAAGTCAGACCAGCTGGAGGTCGCGTTCATTCGGGCCCGCTGGCTGTACCTGACCGGGGACATCGTGGCCGCCGTCGAGAAGCTCCGCGAAATCCACGCTGAACGGGAGCACCTTGCAAAGCACACGGCCGGGGAGGTTTCCCTGCTCCTGGGTAAGTCCCTGAAAGCGGCGGGCGACAACGACGAAGCCTTGGGCCACCTCGAGGAAGCGCAGAAGGCGTTCGCCGCGGCGGGGGCACAGGATCGGGTCCAGCAGGCCCTGGACGCCATTCTTGAAATCAAACTGGCCCAAAAACGGGCTGAGGCTGCTGCGAAAGCCAGCTGACAGAGCCAGGGGGACGCGCGACAGCGGGTCCCCCTGGCTTAGCCCTGTGTCAGGAAAACGCTTTTCCCGTGATCTTCTCGTAGGCCTCGACGTAACGGCTGCGGGTGCGCTCCACGACCTCCGCGGGCAGTGCCGGTGGCGGAGTGTCTGACGCCTTGTCCCAGCCGGACTCTGCCGAGGTCAGCCAGTCCCGGACGTACTGCTTGTCGTAGGACGGCTGGGCCTGTCCGGGCTTGTAGGTTGCGGCGTCCCAGAAGCGCGAGGAATCCGGGGTCAGCACCTCGTCGCCCAGCGTGATGGAGCCGGAGACGGCGTCGTAGCCGAACTCGACTTTGGTGTCCGCCAGGATGATGCCGCGCTCCCGGGCGATCTTTTCCGCCGTCGTGTAGATCTTCAACGTCAGCTCGCTGAGGCGGGCGGCGATGTCGTCACCCACCAGCGCAACAACGGCGTCATAGGTGATGTTTTCATCATGCTCACCCACCAGGGCTTTGGCCGACGGCGTGAAGATCGCGTGCTCCAGCCGTGACCCGTCCACCAGGCCCTCGGGCAGGGGGACGTTGCAGACGGTGCCGGAGGCCTTGTATTCCTGCAGTCCGGAACCGGTGAGGTAGCCGCGGGCGATGCATTCCACCGGGAACATGTCCAGCTTCTTGCAGATCATGGCCCGGCCCTCAACCTCGGCGGGCACGCCGTCCTCCACGGTGGACCCCAGCACATGGTGTTCGACGCCCAGCTGGTCGAACCACCAGAGGCTCAGCTGGGTGAGGATACGTCCCTTGTCCGGGATTTCGCTGGACAGCACATGGTCGTAGGCGCTGATCCGGTCGCTGGCCACTACCAGCACGCAGTCCTGGCCCAGGCGCTGCCGGATGGATGCGTCGGCCGGCTCGTAGAGGTCGCGGACCTTTCCGGAATAGACGTGCGTCCAACCCGGCAGGTCCAGGGTGGTGGCAGCGAAGCCGCGGTTTCCTGCTGTTTCACTCATGTCAGGCCTTTGCTTTCACGATGGGCAGGGAACCGGTGGCGCCATAGGGGACTTTGATCTCCCCGCGGGTGGCCTTGCGGCCAATGTCCGTGCGGAATTGGGAGCCTTCCAGCTGCACCAGTTCGACGCCGTCGTATGCCCTTTCGCGCGCTTCCACCAGGTCACTGCCCAGGGCGACGACGGCGAGGACGCGGCCGCCGGCGGAAACCACCTTGCCTTCGTCATCCAGCGCGGTTCCGGCGTGGATGACGTGCACGCCTTCCAGGGCTTCGACCTTCTTGAGGCCGCGGATCCGGTCACCCGTCCGGGGCTTGTCCGGGTAGTTTTCTGCAGCAATGACGACGGCGAGGGCAGTTTCCTTGGCCCACCGCAGCTCTTCCGCCTTGTCCAGTTCGCCCTTGGCAGCTGCCAGCAGGAGCGCGCCGAGGGGCGTCTTGAGCCGGGCGAGGACAGCCTGGGTTTCCGGATCACCGAAGCGGACGTTGAATTCGATGACCCGGGTGCCGCGCGAAGTCAGGGCCAGGCCGACGAACAGGACGCCGACGAACGGGGTGCCGCGCCGGGCCATTTCGTTGACCGTGGGCTGGGCCACCCGGTCGAGGACTTCCTGGACCAGGCCTTCGGGGGCCCATTCCAGCGGGGTGTAGGCGCCCATGCCGCCGGTGTTCGGACCTTCGTCATTGTCGAAGATGCGCTTGAAATCCTGGGCCGGCGAGAGTGCCACGGTGTTCTGCCCGTCGCAGAGGACGAACAGCGAAACTTCCGGGCCGTCAAGGAACTCTTCGATGACCACGGAGCCGCCGGCGTCGAAGCAGGACTGGGCGTGTGCCAGGGCTTCGTCGCGGTCCCTGGTGACCACCACGCCCTTGCCCGCCGCGAGCCCGTCATCCTTGACGACGTAGGGCGCTCCAAAGGTGTCCAGTGCGGAAGCCGCTTCCTCGGCGTTGGCGGCGACCATGGCCATTGCGGTGGGGACGCCGGCTTCTGCCATGACCTCCTTGGCGAACGCCTTTGACGCTTCAAGCTGCGCAGCGGCCTTGCTGGGCCCAAACACGGGAATCCCGGCAGCACGCACGGCATCCGAGACGCCTGCGGCCAGCGGAGCTTCGGGGCCCACCACCACGAGGTCCACGGCGAGCCGGGTGGCCAAATCCGCTACCGCTTCGGGATCGTTGCCGTTGATGTTGTAGGTGGGGACCAGCTTGCTGATGCCGGCATTGCCCGGCGCCGCGTGGACCTCGGACACGTTGGGGTCGGCAAGCAGGGAGCGGACAATGGCGTGTTCGCGGCCTCCGGGGCCAATGACGAGTACCTTCACAGTGTCCAAGGGTACTTTGTGCACCCTTCCCGCTCCTAAGCTGTGTCCTTCCCCGGCCTCCTGGTCAATCCCTGCGGCCTGCGGCTCCGAACCCTCTACATGACGAAGCTTCGGAACAGGTTTGCAGGCCCCGCTCCCATGGCCGCATTGGCAGGCGTGGTGGCGGCCGCCGTCGTGCTCGCCGTTGCGGAGCTGATTGGGGCATTTTTCACCACCAGGGCGACTCCCCTATTCGCTTTGGGGTCCACCTTTATTGACTTCACACCGCCCTCGCTGAAGGACTTTGCCATTGCCACCTTCGGCACCAATGACAAGGCGGCCCTGTTTGTGGGCATGGGCCTGACCATCGCGGTGCTCGCCTGCGTGCTGGGCATCGTGGCCTACCGGAAATGGGCCCTCGGCGTCCTGGGGGTGCTGTTCATGGGCGCGGTGATCGTGGCCTGCGTCGTGACCCGCGCCGGAGTAGGACCTGCCGACGCCATCCCTTCGATCCTGGGAACCATCGCCGGCCTGGTGGTCCTGCGCCGCCTCATGGTGCCGTTGTGGGGGTTGAAGGCATGGCCGGAAGCTCCCGCGGACACAGCGGCCGACGGCGACGATCTGGTGGGCAGCGACGGCACCAGCCGCCGCCGCTTCTTCGCTGCTGCCGGAATCACTGCAGTGGCCGCCGGGGTGGCGGCCACCGGCGGCCGGCTGCTGGGCGCCGCACGAAGCAATGTGGCCAAGGCACGGGAGGCACTGCGCCTGCCGTCGCCTGCCAAGGCCGCAGCCCCGGTGCCGGCCGGAGTCCAGTCACCCGTGCCCGGCGTCACCCCGTGGCTTACGCCCAATAATGAGTTCTACCGGATCGACACCGCCCTGAGCGTTCCGGAGATCAACGTCGATGACTGGGAATTGCGTGTCCACGGGCTGGTGGAGCAGGAAGTTCGGCTCACGTTCCAGGATCTGTTGAACGCCGGCCTTATCGAATCGCACGTCACCCTCACCTGTGTCTCCAACCCCGTCGGCGGCAACCTTGCGGGCAATGCCAAGTGGCTGGGCCTTCCCATCCGCGAGATCCTGGCCCGGGCCAAACCCAAGGATGGGGCGGACATGGTGCTCTCCACCTCCATCGACGGCTTCAGTGCCTCCACTCCGCTGGAGGTCCTCCAGGACGACCGGGACGCCATGCTGGCTATCGGCATGAACGGCGAGCCGCTCCCGCTGGAGCACGGTTATCCGGTCAGGATGGTGGTTCCCGGGCTGTACGGATTCGTCTCGGCCACCAAATGGGTGGTGGACCTGGAAGTGACCCGCTTCGCGGACAACAAGGCTTACTGGACCAACCGCGGCTGGTCGGAGCGCGGCCCGATCAAGACCATGGCCAGGGTGGATGTCCCCAAATCCTTCGCGAAGGTGCCGGCAGGGAAAGTGGCCGTGGGCGGTACCGCGTGGGCCCAGACCCGAGGCATCACCAAGGTGGAAATCCAGATCGACAATGGCGACTGGGCCGAAGCCACCCTTTCCACCGAAGCCTCCACAGTCACCTGGCGCCAGTGGTCCTACGAATGGGACGCCACGCCCGGGCCGCACTACATCAAGGTCCGGGCCACCGACGGGACAGGCGAGGTCCAGACGGACAAGCGCGCCGATCCGGTCCCCGACGGCGCCTCCGGCTGGCAGTCGGTGATGGTCACGGTTCAGTAAGTGTCACTGTTCCGGCCCATAGACTGGCATCATGCCGCATAATCCGCATGCCACCTTCACCGTGGACTCCGCCGTCGAACTGGCCGTGATCGAGCGCAGTGGCTTCGTGGAGTCACGGCATGTGGGGTCCGCCGTCCTGCTGTCCGCCGACGCATCGGTGGTCATCGAACTGGGTGACATCAACACCCCCATCTATGCCCGGTCCACGCTGAAGCCGTTCCAGGCCCTTGCGTCCATGCAGTCAGGGGTTCCCCTGCGCGGCGCCCAGGTTGCCGTTGCCTGCGGAAGCCACACTGGTTCCCTGGACCACATGGACGTCGTGTCCGGGATGCTCAAGGCCGCCGGGGTCCGGGAGGACCAGCTGCAGTGCCCTGAAGCCTGGCCACAGGACGAAACGGCGCGGAACTGGCTGGTGCGCTCGGAGAAGGGGAAGTCACGGCTGGCATACAACTGTTCCGGCAAGCACGCCGCGTTCCTTTGGGCCTGCATGGAGAACGGGTGGGATACGCACAGCTACCTGGAGCCTAATCATCCGCTGCAGCAGCAGGTCCGCACCGTGGTCGAGGAATACACCGGCGAGAAAATCGCGCATCTTGGGATCGACGGATGCGGCGCCCCGGTGGCGGCTGTTTCCCTGAAAGGCCTGGCCCGCGCCTATTCCCAGCTGGCCAAGGCGCCCGGGGACCAGAGCTTCAGCGCCAGGGCCGCCACCATCGCCACCTCGATGCTCGATTACCCGTGGGCCGTTCAGGGCCGCGGTGAAGCCAACACCCTGGTCATGGACGAGCTGGAGATCATTGCCAAGATCGGCGCCGAGGGGGTCCTGGCCATGGCCACGCCACAGGGCGTTTCGGTTGTCGTCAAGATCCTTGACGGAAATGTCCGCGCCACCTCGCTGGTTGCACTGACTCTCCTCGCCGCGGCAGGGGCCGTGGACATTCCCGGGGTTGCCGGCGTCCTCGAGCGCGTGGTGGAACCCGTCCTCGGCGGCGGACGGCCGGTTGGCAGGATCCGGCTCGGTCCGGCGGTTTCCGCGCTCCTGGACTGACCCAACCACTGCCGAAAGGAAGACCGAAAGCATGGCCGTAGCCCGCCGTCGTATTGATGCCCAGGAAGGCAAGGCAGCACTGAAGGCCTGGTTGGAAGCCGCCCAGGCGCCTTCGGGCACTGCGTTGCCGCGGACCATCCTGGCCACGGCCGTCAGGTATTCACTGGAGGAGTTGACGGCGCGCGCGCCCGGAAACTCCGTGGAGGTCCGGGTGCCGCCGTTTGGCGTAACCCAGTGCGTCGAGGGGCCGCGGCACACGCGCGGCACCCCGCCCAACGTCATTGAATGCGACGCCGCCACCTGGCTTGCGATGGTCACAGGCCAGGTGGACTGGGCGGACGCCGTCGGCGCCGGCAAGGTGGCCGCATCCGGGCTGCGGGCGGACCTGTCGGCCCTGCTGCCGCTTTAGCTTGCCGCCGGAACGTGCCGCCGCCACCCCCGAGGCGCCTATCCGCGGCCGATGAAGGGCATCCCGGCCGCGGTGACCACCACTGATCCCACACTGGCCGTCGGCGGCATGTTGGCCATCATCAGCACGGCGCGCGCCGCGTCCGCCACCGGGAACATCGGTTCCACCTTGCGGGTGCCGTCCGCCTGCAGCGCCCCCGACCCGGCTCCGATGGTGTCCATGATCTCCGTGGCCGTGTTGCCGATATCAATCTGCCCGCAGGTGATGCCAAAGGCTCGGCCATCCAGCTCGATGCTCTTGGTCAGGCCGGTCATCGCGTGCTTGGTGACGGTGTAGGCCACCGTCCGCGGCCGGGGGGAATGGGCCGAGATGGAGCCGTTGTTGATGATCCGGCCGCCCTGGGGATGCTGCGCCTTCATGGCCCTGACAGCGGCAGCTGCACACAGCATGGACCCCGTGAGGTTGACGGCCACGGTGGCGTTCCAGTCCGCCAGGCTGATTTCGTCCACGCCTGCCGCCGGACCAAACACCCCGGCATTGTTGAACAGGACGTCCACCCGCCCCCACTGGTGGCGGACTGCCTCAAAAAGCCGCTCGACGTCGTCGGGCCGGGTGACGTCGCAGGGCACCACCAGGGCGTCCGTGCTGCCGTCCGCCGTTTCCTTCAGCTGCGCCTCGCGCCGGCCGGCAAGGGCCACGCGGTAGCCGTCGGCCAGCATCTGCCGGGCCACCTCCCGGCCGATGCCGGACCCGGCCCCGGTGACAACGGCGACTCTTCGGATCTGATCAGAGGTACTCACGTCGTTCTCCTTGCTTGGCCAGTCATAATTGCATCGTACGTCCATACCTCCGTAATCTCGAATAGCAAAAATGTTTTCTCACAATACGAAAACATGAGCCATTCGACGATGAAATGAGGCTCCCGTGGCTGCAGGAGAAGATACCTCCCATATCCTCAGCGGGTTGACTAACCAGCTGCCTGATCGTGATCCGGAAGAGACTGCCGAGTGGGTTGAGTCCCTGGATGCGTTGATCAGGGAACAGGGCACCGAGCGTGCCCAATACATCATGCGGAGCCTGCTGCAGCGCGCGGGCGCGCAGAGCGTGGGTGTGCCGATGGTGACCACCACCGATTACGTGAACACGATCCCGGTGGACCAGGAAGCCGAGTTCCCGGGCAACGAGGAGTACGAGCGCCGGTACCGGGCGTACATGCGGTGGAACGCCGCGGTCATGGTGCACCGGGCGCAGCGGCCCGATATCGGCGTCGGCGGGCACATCTCCACCTACGCCGGGGCCGCGACCCTGTACGAGGTCGGGTTCAACCACTTCTTCCGCGGCAAGGACCACCCCGGCGGCGGGGACCAGGTCTTCTTCCAGGGCCACGCCTCCCCCGGCATGTACGCCCGGGCGTTCATGGAAGGCCGGCTGTCCGAGGAGGACCTGGACGGGTTCCGGCAGGAAAAGTCCCGGCAGGGCCACGCCCTGTCCTCCTACCCGCACCCGCGGCTGATGCCGCAGTTCTGGGAATTCCCCACCGTGTCCATGGGCATCGGGCCGATGAACGCGATCTACCAGGCGCAGAACAACCGCTACCTGCACAACCGGGGCCTGAAAGACACCTCGGACCAGCAGGTCTGGGCGTTCCTGGGCGACGGCGAAATGGACGAGCCCGAGTCCCGCGGCCTGCTCCAGCTCGCCGCGAACGAGAACCTGGACAACCTGAACTTCGTGATCAACTGCAACCTCCAGCGCCTGGACGGGCCGGTGCGCGGCAACGGCAAGATCATGCAGGAACTCGAAGCGTTCTTCCGCGGCGCGGGCTGGAACGTGATCAAGGTCGTCTGGGGCCGGGAATGGGATGACCTGCTCACCCGCGACACCGACGGGTCCCTGGTGAAGATCATGAACGAAACCGTGGACGGGGACTACCAGACCTACAAGGCCGAGTCCGGCGGGTTCGTCCGCGAACACTTCTTCGGCAAGACCCCGCAGACCAAGGACCTCGTCGCGGACCTCACCGACGACCAGATCTGGAACCTCAAGCGCGGCGGCCACGACTACCGCAAGGTCTACGCCGCCTACAAGGCCGCCACCGAATTCAAGGGCAAACCCACCGTCATCCTCGCCCACACCGTCAAGGGCTACGGCCTGGGCCCCAGGTTTGAAGGCAGGAATGCCACACACCAGATGAAGAAGCTGACGGTCGAGGACCTCA